>OFLN01000033.1_pt1 | contig 119805 bp, 116 predicted proteins | sample 1540821 | NCBI WGS metagenome assembly OFLN01 (sample SAMEA4413037, study PRJEB24355) | metagenome | biome: human; feature: gut; material: faeces | place: United Kingdom | collected 2010 | reverse complement strand
GCTGTAGAGAAAATTGGTAACCGTTTTGACCTGGTACTGGTCGCCGCGCGTCGCGCTCGTCAGATGCAGGTAGGCGGTAAAGATCCGCTGGTACCGGAAGAAAACGATAAAACCACCGTTATTGCACTTCGCGAAATCGAAGAAGGTCTGATCAACAACCAGATCCTCGACGTGCGTGAGCGCCAGGAGCAGCAAGAGCAGGAAGCCGCAGAACTGCAGGCCGTAACCGCCATTGCTGAAGGTCGTCGTTAATTAAACCTGCGGGTCGCCCTTGTATCTGTTTGAAAGCCTGAATCAACTGATTCAAACCTACCTGCCTGAAGACCAGATTAAGCGTCTTCAGCAGGCGTATCTCGTTGCACGTGACGCTCACGAGGGCCAGACACGTTCAAGCGGTGAACCCTATATCACGCACCCGGTAGCGGTGGCCTGTATTCTGGCCGAGATGAAACTCGACTACGAAACGCTCATGGCCGCCCTGCTGCATGACGTGATTGAAGATACCCCTGCCACCTACCAGGACATGGAACAGCTGTTTGGCAAAAGCGTTGCCGAGCTGGTGGAAGGGGTCTCTAAGCTTGATAAGCTGAAATTCCGCGATAAGAAAGAGGCGCAGGCCGAAAACTTTCGCAAGATGATCATGGCGATGGTGCAGGATATCCGCGTCATTCTCATCAAACTTGCTGACCGCACCCACAATATGCGCACGCTGGGCTCACTTCGCCCGGATAAACGTCGCCGCATCGCCCGAGAAACCCTCGAAATCTACAGTCCGCTGGCGCACCGTTTAGGTATTCATCACATTAAAACCGAGCTGGAAGAGCTGGGTTTTGAAGCGTTATACCCGAACCGCTATCGCGTGATTAAAGAGGTGGTGAAAGCCGCTCGCGGTAACCGTAAAGAGATGATTCAAAAGATCCTCTCTGAAATCGAAGGGCGCTTGCAGGAAGCCGGTATTCCGTGCCGCGTCAGCGGTCGCGAAAAGCATTTGTACTCTATCTACTGCAAAATGGTGCTCAAAGAGCAGCGTTTCCACTCGATCATGGATATCTACGCGTTCCGCGTCATCGTCCACGACTCTGACACCTGCTACCGCGTGCTGGGGCAGATGCATAGCCTGTACAAGCCACGTCCGGGGCGCGTCAAAGATTACATCGCCATTCCAAAAGCGAACGGATATCAATCTTTGCACACCTCCATGATTGGCCCGCACGGCGTTCCGGTTGAGGTGCAAATTCGTACCGAAGACATGGATCAGATGGCGGAAATGGGTGTCGCGGCGCACTGGGCTTATAAAGAGCACGGCGGCGAAAGCAGCACCACCGCGCAAATCCGCGCCCAGCGCTGGATGCAGAGCCTGCTGGAGCTGCAACAGAGTGCAGGTAGCTCGTTTGAATTTATCGAGAGCGTTAAATCCGATCTCTTCCCGGATGAGATTTACGTTTTCACGCCGGAAGGGCGCATTGTCGAACTGCCTGCGGGCGCGACGCCGGTCGACTTCGCTTACGCCGTGCATACCGATATCGGCCATGCCTGCGTGGGTGCCCGCGTCGACAGGCAGCCTTATCCGCTGTCGCAGCCGCTCTTCAGCGGGCAGACTGTCGAAATTATTACCGCGCCGGGCGCACGTCCTAACGCCGCCTGGCTGAACTTTGTCGTGAGCTCAAAAGCGCGCGCAAAAATCCGCCAGCTGCTGAAAAATCTCAAGCGCGACGACTCCGTTAGCCTGGGACGTCGTCTGCTCAATCACGCGCTGGGTGGCAGCCGCAAACTGGCAGAGATCCCACCAGAAAACATTCAGCATGAGCTGGAGCGTATGAAGCTCGCCTCGCTGGATGACCTGCTGGCAGAGATTGGCCTCGGAAACGCCATGAGCGTGGTCGTGGCGAAGAACCTGCAACAGGGCGAAACGACAGCCGTTCCTGCTAACGCGCAAAATCATGGTCACCTGCCAATCAAAGGCGCTGACGGGGTGCTCATCACCTTCGCCAAATGCTGCCGCCCTATCCCGGGCGACCCGATTATTGCGCACGTCAGCCCGGGTAAAGGGCTGGTGATCCACCACGAATCTTGCCGTAACATCCGTGGCTATCAGAAAGAGCCTGAGAAGTTCATGGCGGTCGAATGGGATAAAGAGACAGCGCAGGAATTTATCACTGAAATCAAGGTGGATATGTTTAACCACCAGGGTGCACTGGCGAACCTGACGGCAGCGATCAACACGGCCTCGTCAAACATTCAGAGCCTGAATACTGAAGAAAAAGATGGCCGCGTTTACAGCGCCTTTATTCGCCTGACCGCCCGTGACCGCGTACATCTGGCCAATATTATGCGCAAGATCCGCGTGATGCCGGATGTCATTAAAGTCACCCGTAACCGAAACTAGCATTATGAATTCAACACGTTACGAGCGAATCTGCGAAATGCTCGCCAGGCGTCAGCCTGATCTGACGGTCTGCATGGAGCAGGTCCATAAACCTCATAACGTCTCTGCTATCGTTCGCACCGCAGATGCCGTCGGCGTGCATGAAGTCCACGCCGTCTGGCCAGGCGCACGTATGCGTACCATGGCCTCCACCGCCGCAGGCAGCAACAGCTGGGTATCCGTGAAAACTCACCAGACTATTGGTGAAGCGGTCTCGCACCTGAAAGGGCGTGGCATGCAGGTTCTGGCAACCAACCTCTCTGCTAAAGCCGTGGATTTCCGTGAGATCGACTACACCCGTCCGACCTGCATTTTAATGGGCCAGGAGAAAACGGGGATCACGCAGGAAGCACTGGATTTGGCTGACCGGGACATCATCATTCCGATGATCGGCATGGTCCAGTCACTCAACGTGTCGGTCGCCTCAGCGCTGATCCTGTATGAAGCGCAGCGCCAGCGTCAGAATGCCGGAATGTACGAGCGCAGCAACAGCATGCTGCCGGAAGAGGAGCAGCAGCGCCTGCTGTTTGAAGGTGGCTATCCGGTGCTGGCTCGCGTTGCGAAGCAGAAGAAATTGCCTTACCCCCACGTCAACGCGCAGGGCGAAATTGAAGCCGATGCCGAGTGGTGGTCCACCATGCAGTACGCAGGGTAAATCATGAAAGGCCGCCTGCTGGACGCCATACCGCTCAACAGCCTGACGGGCGTGGGCGCGGCACAAAGCAGTAAACTGGCGAAGATTGGCCTGCACACCGTGCAGGATCTCCTGCTCCACCTCCCCCTGCGTTACGAAGACCGTACTCAACTTTATAAAATTGGCGATCTGCTGCCCGCTATTTACGCCACCGTTGAAGGGGAAGTGCTGAACTGCAACATCACCTTTGGCGGACGCAAGATGATGACCTGCCAGATCAGCGACGGCACCGGCATTCTCACCATGCGCTTTTTCAACTTCAATGCGGCGATGAAAAACAGCCTTGCCACCGGACGACGCGTACTTGCGTACGGTGAAGCCAAACGGGGCAAATACGGCGCGGAGATGATCCACCCGGAATACCGCGTGCAGGGCGATCTCAGCTCACCTGAGCTACAGGAGACGCTCACCCCGGTCTATCCAACCACCAAAGGCATTAAGCAGGCCACGCTGCGCAAGCTCACCGACCAGGCGCTGGAGCTGCTCGATACCTGCGCCATTAACGAGCTGCTGCCGCCGGAGCTGGCGCAGGGCATGATGAGCCTGCCGGAGGCGTTGCGCACCCTGCACCGTCCGCCGCCGACGCTTCAGCTCATAGACTTAGAAAGCGGTAAACACCCCGCACAACGGCGTCTTATCCTTGAGGAGTTACTGGCTCATAACCTGAGCATGCTGGCACTGCGCGCCGGTGCGCAGCGTTTCCACGCTCAGCCTTTAGGCCCGCATGATGAGCTCAAAGATAAGCTGCTGGCCTCACTCCCGTTTAAACCCACCGGCGCACAGGCGCGGGTTACCGCCGAGATTGAACGCGATATGGCGCTGAATGTGCCGATGATGCGCCTGGTGCAGGGCGACGTGGGTTCCGGGAAAACGCTGGTTGCCGCGCTGGCCGCTTTACGCGCTATCGCCCACGGCAAGCAGGTGGCGCTGATGGCGCCGACAGAACTGCTGGCCGAGCAGCACGCCAACAATTTCCGTAACTGGTTCGCCCCACTGGGGATCGAAGTGGGCTGGCTGGCCGGGAAGCAGAAGGGCAAAGCACGTCTTGCGCAGCAGGAAGCCATTGCCAGCGGGCAGGTGCAGATGATTGTCGGCACGCACGCCATTTTCCAGGAACAGGTGCAGTTTAACGGCCTGGCGCTGGTCATTATCGACGAACAACACCGCTTTGGTGTTCATCAGCGTCTGGCGCTGTGGGAGAAAGGTCTGCAACAGGGCTTCCACCCGCATCAGCTGATCATGACCGCCACGCCGATTCCGCGCACCCTGGCGATGACGGCCTATGCCGATCTGGATACCTCCACCATCGACGAGTTGCCGCCGGGCCGAACGCCGGTGACCACGGTTGCCATACCGGACACGCGGCGCAGCGACATCATTGACCGCGTGCGCAACGCCTGTACGCAGGAAGGGCGTCAGGCGTACTGGGTCTGCACCCTGATTGAAGAGTCTGAGCTGCTGGAAGCGCAGGCTGCCGAAGCCACATGGGAAGAGTTAAAGCTCGCCCTGCCAGAGCTGAACGTCGGTCTGGTTCACGGGCGCATGAAGCCTGCCGAGAAGCAGGCGGTGATGCAGTTGTTCAAACAGGGCGAGCTGCACTTACTCGTTGCGACCACGGTTATCGAAGTGGGCGTGGATGTGCCGAACTCCAGCCTGATGATTATTGAGAACCCGGAGCGTCTGGGCCTGGCGCAGCTCCACCAGCTACGAGGCCGCGTGGGCCGTGGTGCGATCGCCTCTCACTGCGTGCTGCTCTACAAAGCCCCGCTGTCGAAAACCGCGCAGATGCGTTTGCAGGTATTACGCGACAGCAATGACGGCTTCGTCATTGCGCAAAAAGATCTGGAGATCCGCGGCCCGGGCGAACTGCTGGGCACGCGTCAGACGGGTAACGCCGAATTTAAAGTGGCGGATTTGCTGCGCGATCAGGCCATGATCCCCGAAGTACAACGCCTTGCGCGTCATATTCATGAACGCTACCCCGAACAGGCGGCAGCGTTAATTGAACGCTGGATGCCGGAAACCGAGCGGTATTCCAACGCCTGACGGTCAGCCAAACATCGGCAGCATCAGGTAGAGCTTAATGACCAGCGCGTTGACGATATCAATGAAGAATGCGCCCACCATCGGCACCACCAGAAACGCCATGTGCGACGGGCCGAACCGTTCGGTGATCGCCTGCATATTCGCGATGGCCGTTGGTGTCGCTCCCAGACCAAATCCACAGTGACCCGCAGCCAGTACCGCCGCATCATAGTTTTTGCCCATCATGCGCCAGGTAACAAAGATGGCATACAGCGCCATAAACACGGCCTGTACCGCCAGGATCGCCACCATCGGCAGCGCCAGCGAGGCCAGCTCCCACAGCTTGAGGCTCATCAGCGCCATCGCCAGGAACAGCGACAGGCTGACGTTCCCCAGCACGGACACCGCGCGTTCGAAGACGCGGTAGAAGCCCATCTGCGCCAGACCGTTGCTCAGGATCACCCCGATAAACAGCACGCAGACAAAGGTTGGCAGTTCGAAAGCCGTTCCCGCCAGCCATTGCGCAACGATTTTGCCCACGGTGAGGCAGATGGCAATCATGGCGATGGTTTCAATCATCACCAGCGAGGTGATGCTGCGACCAACGTCCGGTTTTTCGAACGCGGTCGGCACCATTTCATCGTCTGGTCTGCCTTCCGGCGTAGTGGAATGTTTCACCAGATAGCGCGCCACCGGGCCGCCAATCAGCCCGCCAAGCACCAGGCCAAAGGTCGCGCAGGCCATTGCCACTTCCGTTGCGTTTTCAAAGCCATAGCGTTCGATGAACAGCTTGCTCCACGCCGCGCCCGTTCCGTGGCCACCTGACAGGGTAATCGACCCCGCCAGCAGACCCATCAGCGGATCCAACCCCAGCAGCGACGCCATACCGATGCCGATGGCGTTTTGCATCAGCAGCAGGCCCACCACAACAATCAGAAACACGCCCAGCACCTTGCCGCCTGAACGCAGGCTTGCGAGGTTAGCGTTTAGGCCGATAGTGGCAAAGAAGGCCAGCATCAACGGATCTTTCAGGGACATATCAAAATCAATTTCCCAGCCCATGCTTTTTTTCAGCACCAGCAGGGCAAGCGCCACCAGCAATCCACCGGCTACAGGTTCAGGAATGGTGTACTTTTTCAGAAAGGAAACACTGTGTACCAACTTGCGACCAAGCAGAAGAACCAGCGTTGCGGCAACAAGGGTCGACAACGTATCGAGATGAATCATAAAAGGCTCCTGTTATGCGCGTGTTCCATACACACGCGGCGTTATCCTGGGCCGGGTGTTGCTCGTCATGAGCCGCCGGCGCGAAAAGTGTAATTTTTTTTTCCTGTTCGTTGTAGAAAACCTGTTCACACCGGCAGATTTTCTCTCTTTTTTTTGCTGGCAATCGTTTGCTTTTACCAGGTGGTCAGCTAAAATGCCCGCTTTTCCACCGTGGGATTGCCGCCGATGTCTGTTAACACTCTGGAGTCTGCTGATGCGCAACCGATTGCGCAGAAGCAAAACAGTGAACTGATTTACCGCCTTGAAGATCGTCCCCCGCTACCTCAAACCCTGTTTGCCGCCTGCCAGCATCTGCTGGCGATGTTCGTTGCGGTCATCACGCCGGCTCTGCTGATTTGTCAGGCGCTGGGGTTACCGGCGCAGGATACGCAACACATCATCAGTATGTCTCTGTTCGCTTCCGGTGTAGCCTCCATCATTCAAATTAAAGCCTGGGGTCCGGTGGGTTCGGGGTTGCTGTCGATTCAGGGCACCAGCTTTAACTTTGTGGCGCCGCTGATCATGGGCGGTACGGCACTGAAAACCGGCGGCGCAGATGTCCCGACGATGATGGCGGCGCTATTCGGCACCCTGATGCTGGCAAGCTGCACAGAGATGATCATCTCCCGCGTTCTGCACCTTGCGCGCCGGGTGATCACCCCGCTGGTCTCCGGCGTGGTGGTGATGATTATCGGCCTGTCGCTGATTCAGGTGGGTCTGACCTCCATCGGGGGCGGCTACGCGGCAATGAGCGACCATACCTTCGGCGCGCCGAAAAACCTGCTGCTGGCAGGCGTGGTGCTGGCGATCATTATTCTGCTTAACCGCCAGCGTAACCCGTACCTGCGCGTGGCTTCGCTGGTGATCGCCATGGCGGCCGGTTACCTGCTGGCGTGGGCGCTGGGCATGCTGCCGGAAAACACCACCCCAACCAACAGCGCGTTGATTACCGTGCCAACGCCGCTCTACTACGGCCTGGGCATTGACTGGAGTCTGCTCCTGCCACTGATGCTGGTCTTTATGATCACCTCGCTGGAAACCATTGGCGATATCACTGCCACCTCCGACGTGTCCGAGCAGCCGGTCTCCGGCCCGCTGTACATGAAACGTCTGAAAGGCGGCGTGCTGGCGAACGGACTGAACTCGTTTGTCTCGGCGGTGTTCAACACATTCCCGAACTCCTGCTTCGGCCAGAACAATGGCGTGATCCAGTTGACCGGCGTGGCCAGCCGCTACGTGGGCTTCGTGGTGGCGCTGATGCTGGTGGTCCTCGGCCTGTTCCCGGCGGTAAGCGGGTTTGTGCAGCACATCCCTGAGCCGGTCCTGGGCGGCGCGACGCTGGTCATGTTCGGTACCATCGCGGCCTCCGGCGTGCGTATCGTCTCCCGCGAGCCGCTGAACCGCCGCGCAATCATGATTATTGCGCTGTCTCTCGCCGTAGGACTTGGCGTCTCCCAGCAGCCGATGATTTTGCAGTTTGCCCCGGACTGGGTGAAAAACCTGCTCTCTTCCGGCATCGCCGCGGGCGGTATTACCGCTATCGTGCTGAATCTCATTTTCCCGCCTGAAAAGAACTGATCCCCACACGGCAGGCTGTCAATGCCTGCCGTGACATCTCTTTACACCATTCCCGCCTTGAGCATTGCGCATAAATCGTGCATAACACCCTTATGTGCGTTTCGCGGGAAGGAAGACCATGAAATTTATTGGAAAGCTGCTTATCTATCTTCTGGTAGCCCTGCTCATTGTAGTGCTCGCCTTTTATTTTCTGCTCCAGACCCGCTGGGGCGCATCGCAGGTCAGTAGCTGGATCACGGTGAATACCGATTACGAGCTCAACTTTGACCTGATGGATCACCGCTTTTCATCCCCTTCTCACATTCTTCTGGAAAACGTTACCTTCGGACGAGATGGCAAACCGGCCACGCTGGTCGCTAAAAAAGTGGATATTGGCTTAAGCAGCCGCCAGATCACCGACCCGCTGCATATGGACGCCATCACCCTGTTCGATGGCACGCTGAATTTATCTCCACAGACGGCGCCGCTGCCGTTCCAGGCCGATCGTCTGCAACTGAATAACATGGCCTTTAACAGCCCGAATACGGAGTGGGATCTCAGTGCGCAAAAGGTGACCGGCGGCGTCAGCCCGTGGCAGCCCGAGGCGGGGAACGTACTGGGGAAAAATGCGCAAATCCAGATGAGCGCCGGGTCGCTCACGCTCAACGGCATACCGGCCAACAACGTGCTGATTCAGGGACAACTCAACGGCAAAGAGGTGGTGCTCAATACCATCGGTGCCGATATGGCGCGCGGCTCGCTTACGGGGTCGGCTCAGCGTAATGCCGACGGTGGCTGGGTTATCGACACCCTGCGTCTGAATGAGATACGCCTGCAAAGCGACAAATCGCTGCTGGATTTCTTCGCCCCTCTCTCCACCCTGCCTTCGTTACAGATTGGGCGGCTGGAAGTGACCGATGCCCGTCTACAGGGGCCAGACTGGGCGGTAACCGACCTCGATCTCAGCCTGCGTAACCTCACCCTGAGTAAAGGTGACTGGCAAAGCCAGGAGGGACGGTTATCCCTGAACGCCAGCGAATTTATCTACGGCTCGCTGCATCTTTTTGATCCTATCCTGAACGCGGAATTCTCCCCGCAGGGCATTGCGCTGCGTCAGTTCACTTCCCGCTGGGAAGGGGGCATGGTGCGCACCTCCGGCAACTGGCTGCGCGACGGGAACGCGCTGGTGCTGGACGACGTTGCCATTGCCGGGCTGGAATATACGCTTCCGGAAAACTGGAAAACGCTGTGGATGGATCCGCTTCCGGCATGGCTGAACAGCGTGACGCTGAAAAAATTCGGCCTGAGCCGCAACCTGGTGATCGACATCGATCCGGCGTTCCCATGGCAGATCACCTCCCTCGACGGTTATGGCGCTAATCTGCGTCTGGCGCAAGACCACAAGTGGGGCGTGTGGGGCGGTAACGCAACCCTGAACGGGGCGGCAGCAACCTTTAACCGCGTCGACGTGCGACGCCCGTCGCTGGCGCTGAATGCCAACGCCGCAACGGTAAACATTACCGACCTGAGCGCCTTTACCGAGAAAGGGATCCTGGAAGCGACCGCCACCGTGTCACAGCTGCCACAGCGACAAACCACCGTGAGCCTGAACGGGCGCGGCGTACCACTCAACGTCTTGCAGCAGTGGGGCTGGCCAGCGCTGCCGATTGCGGGCGACGGCAATATTCAGCTCACCGCCAGCGGCAGCGTGCAGGCGAATGCGCCGCTGAAGCCGACGGTGAACGGGAAGCTGAGCGCGGTAAATATGGATAAACAGCAGGTGCAGCAGACGATGACCGGCGGGATGGTGTCGGCGGTGGCTCCGGCACAGTAAAAAGCCGGGTGGCGGCTTCGCCTTACCCGGCCTACGAGGTTTTGGTTCCTTCTACCGTGGGTGAGGGCATCAGACCGCATAATTACCGTAGGCCCGGTAAGCGAAGCGCCACCGGGCATTTTTACGGCTCAGAGGTGAACCACCACCTCATCCCCGTCGGCTTTCACCACCACACCCCACTCGCTGCCCACATGTGAACCGCCTTTTACGCCGCCGACCTTCTGCACGTTGCGCAAGCACACCGACCAGTTTTGCGCATCTCCCGCGCAGGTAAAGGTCACGACGTCGCCCTGACGTGACGCCTTCAGCGTAAACACCACAGAACCGTCCGCCGCAGGCACTTCGCTCACCGCCGTTGCGCCATCGCTCAGGTTGAAGAGCTGGAAGGCCGTCCCCTCGTGCCACGCATAGTCTGGCTTCTGGTTATTGTTACCCAGCGCCAGCAGCGTGTTGTCGCGCACATAGACCGGCAGGCTCATGAAATCGTGCTGCTGCTTATGCCAGCGGCTACCCTCGATTTCATCGTTGTGCCACAGGTGCGTCCAGCGCCCTTCCGGCAGCCAGAACTGCACATCGCCCGCCTCGGAGAACACCGGCGCCACCATCATCGAATCCCCCAGCATGTACTGGCGGTCGAGGTAATCGCACGCCGGGTCGTCCGGGAACTCCAGCATCATCGCCCGCAGCATCGGCGTGCCGAACTCGCGGGCCAGCGCAGCCTGACGATACAGGTACGGCATCAGCTGGCATTTCAGCTGGGTGAAGTGGCGCACCACGTCGCAGGACTCGTCATCGTACGCCCACGGCACACGGTAGGATTTGCTGCCGTGCAGGCGGCTGTGGCTGGAGAACAGCCCGAAAGCGCACCAGCGCTTATAGACGTGCGCCGGAGCGGTGTTTTCAAACCCGCCGATATCGTGGCTCCAGAATCCGAAGCCGGACAGGCCAATCGACAGCCCGCCGCGCAGGCTTTCCGCCATCGATTCATAGTTGGCGTAGCAGTCGCCGCCCCAGTGCACCGGGAACTGTTGCGCTCCCACGGAGGCAGAACGGGCAAACAGCACCGCCTCTTCTTCTCCCACCGTCTCTTTCAGCACGTTCCACACCAGTTCGTTGTAGATGTAGGCGTAATGGTTGTGCATCTTTTGCGGATCGGAACCGTCAAACCACTGGACGTCCGTCGGGATACGCTCGCCGAAGTCGGTCTTGAAGCAGTCGACGCCGATCTCCACCAGGCCTTTCAGCTTGTCGGCGTACCACCGGCACGCGTCCGGGTTGGTGAAGTCGTAGATCGCCAGCCCCGGCTGCCATTTGTCCCACTGCCACAGGGAGCCGTCCGGGCGCTTGAGCAGGTAGCCCTTCTCTTTCAGCTCACGGAAGATCGGCGATTTCTGGCCGATGTACGGGTTGATCCACACGCAGACCTTCAGCCCTTTCTCTTTCAGGCGGCGGATCATCCCTTCCGGGTCGGGGAAGGTCACCGGGTCCCACTCAAAATCGCACCACTGGAAGGCTTTCATCCAGAAGCAGTCGAAGTGGAACACGTGCAGCGGCAGGTCGCGCTCGGCCATGCCGTCGATAAAGCTGTTGACCGTCGCTTCGTCGTAGTTAGTGGTGAAGGAGGTGGTCAGCCACAGGCCGAACGACCACGCAGGCGGCAGCGCCGGACGGCCGGTGAAGCGGGTATAGCGGTTCAGCACTTCTTTCGGCGTCGGGCCGTCGATCACGAAGTACTCCAGATACTCCCCTTCCACGCTGAACTGCACTTTGGAGACTTTTTCGGAGCCGACTTCAAACGAGACATTTTCCGGGTGATTCACCAGCACGCCATAACCACGGTTGGTCAGGTAGAACGGGATGTTTTTGTAGGACTGCTCGGTGCTGGTGCCGCCGTCGCGGTTCCAGGTTTCGACCGTCTGACCGTTGCGCACCAGGGCGGTGAAGCGCTCGCCCAGGCCATACACAGTTTCCCCCACGCCCAGATCCAGACGTTCAAACACATAGTTGCGATCGGTGTTGGTATCCTGCACGTAGCCGTTGTTTTTCAGCTGGCTGCCGGTAATGCGCTGGCCGTTGCGCAGGAAATCCAGCGCCCAGAACTCGCCTTTGGTGACGCGCACGCTGGCGCTGCCGCTTTTCAGCTCGGCAAATTCGGCGTTGTTTTCAATCTCAACTTTTACATCCTTCAGAACGTTCAGCGGATAGTGCGGGCCGTTGTTCAGCGCGCCCTGGAAATGCTCGATGCGCACCCCGATAATCCCTTCCTGCGGAGCAAACAGGCGCACCGTGAACATCAACGTGTCGAGCTGCCAGGTGCGTTCGCGCACGTCACGCGGCGCCACATACACCACCAGGTCATTGCCCTGCTGCTCCACGTCGAACACCTGTACCGGATACGTCACGTTAAGGCCCGGTTGGATAAGCCAGTTTCCATCACTGATTTTCATGCTTACGTCCTCTTAGTTCTGCAATTCTTTGCTGACCGGCAGGTTTTCAAACTCCTCCTGATTGCGGCGCGCGCCCTGCGCCAGCTCGCGCAGGATTTTGGTCAGGAAGGGGGTTTTCAGCGTGTAGTAGCGTCTGGCGATAATGGCGCTCAGCACGTAGCAGATCGCCGGAGCCAGCGTAAACAGACCGATAATGATGCTGATGGTCGCGCTGTTCTGGGTCTTGGCTGCCGCGTCGTAGCCGCCGCCTGCCAGCATCCAGCCGATCATCGCCCCGCCCAGCGCCAGGCCGAGTTTCAGCACGAACAGCGTGCCCGCAAAGCTGATGCCGGTCAGACGTTTGCCGTTGGTCCATTCGCCGTAGTCGACGGTATCGGACATCATTACCCACTGAATCGGCGTCACCAGTTGGTGCAGCACGCCGATAACGAAGATGAAGCCGAACATCAGCACGGTGGCATGCATCGGCACGAAGAACATCGCCACGCTGACCACCGCCAGCGCGGCGTTGGTCCACCAGAAGATGCTGACCTTGCACTTCCAGTCGGTGAGCGGTTTCGCCAGCGCCGAGCCAATCAGGTTGCCGACGCAGTAGGTGGTCAGGAACGCGACGAACACCTCCGGCGAGCCCATGATCCAGGTGCAGTAGTACATCATCGCGCCGCCGCGCACGCAGACGGCGAGAATGTTGAGGATGGTCAGCACGCCGACGATGCGCCACTGGTCGTTTTGCCAGATATCACGCAGATCTTCACGCATGGAGGTAGTACTCGGCGGCACCTGGATGCGCTCTTTGGTGGTGAAGAAGCAGAACGCCAGCATCAGGAACGCGACCACCGACAGCACGGCGATCCCGCCCTGGAAGCCGAAGGCTTTGTCATCCCCGCCAATCAGGTTCACCAGCGGCATCATCAGCACCGTGGAGAGCATGCCGCCCGCCGTCGCCAGCACGAAGCGCCAGGACTGGAGGGAGATACGCTGCGTCGGGTCGTTGGTGATCACGCCGCCCAGCGCGCAGTACGGGATATTGACCACGGTATAGAGCAGGGTCAGCAGCGTGTAGGTGATGGCGGCATAAACCATTTTGCCGTTAAGGCTGAGGTCCGGCGTGGTATACGCCAGCACGCAGACGATGCCGAACGGGATCGCGCCGAACAAAATCCACGGGCGGAACTTGCCCCAGCGGCTGCGGGTGCGGTCGGCAATCAGCCCCATGCACGGGTCGGAGATCGCATCCAGCGCGCGGGCCAGCAGGAACATGGTGCCGACAAACCCGGCGGGAATACCAAAAATATCGGTGTAGAAAAACATCATGTAAAGCATGACGTTATCAAAAATGATATGGCTGGCGGCGTCTCCCATGCCGTAGCCAATCTTCTCTTTTACTGACAATACTTCGCTCATATTTTTATCCTTCACGCTGTAGGGGGCGCTGAGACCGGTTGCATTGGTTTTAAACCATTGTTTCAGGAGCGGGTATTGCGTTTTCTGGTTAGCAGATTACGTTTCTTGTTTTTTGTGATCGGGATAAAGGTTGGTGAGCACAAAATGCTAACCTGAGGATTTTCTTAAGAATTAGCTGAAACAGGGGGATTCAGGTCAAAAGAGAGGTGAAAAAAGTGGTGTGGGGTATGTGGTAAATGCCTGAAAGTAGCTATAATGCGCCCCGCCTCCATGTAGCAATCGAGGCGCGGAAGATCGTCATCTCCGGTGAGGTGGCTGGACTTCAAATCCAGTTGGGGGCGCCAGCGTTCCCGGGCAGGTTCGACTCCTGTGATCTTCCGCCAACTTTTATCTAACCACGTCCGAAAAAGGCTTTTAAAGCCCTTATTTACAGCGAGTTATCTAATAACCTCGTCCGTGTAAGTCCGAGAGAATCTCCCAAAATCCACGAAAAATATGTATAGTGATGTGTATAATTTTTTTATACACAGATTTCACTTATACACATGCCACTTACAGACATACAAATCCGACGCGCTAAGGCACAAGACAAGCCCTACACCCTCAACGATGGACAAGGCTTATCCTTGCTCATAAATCCCGACGGGAGCAAAGGATGGAGGTTCCGCTACCGGTTTGCAGGTAAAGCCCGGTTAATGTCATTTGGTTCCTACAGTCTCGTCTCGCTTGCAGAGGCTCGCGACAAACGCGAAACAGCACGCAAGCAGGTAGTTAATAGCATCGATCCAGTGGAAGAACGCAAAGCTCAAAAGCTAGCGCAGCAACTCTCCACAGAGAACTCATTCGAAGCCATATGTCGAGAATGGCACACCAACAAAGCTGACCGCTGGACAGTGGCTTACCGCGACGAAATCATTAAGACCTTCGAGCAAGATGTTTTCCCGTTCATTGGCAAACGTCCTATCAGTGAGATCAAACCTCTGGAACTGCTTGAAGTGCTACGGAGGATAGAGAAGCGCGGAGCGCTAGAGAAAACACGTAAGGTGCGTCAGAGGTGCGGTGAGGTTTATCGCTACGCAATCATAACTGGCCGCGCTGAATACAACCCAGCACCTGATTTAGCCATAGCTCTGGCCGTTCCTAAACAAAAGCACCATCCATTTTTATCCGCTGAAGAGTTGCCTCATTTTATTCGGGATCTTGAAGCGTATACCGGCAGCATTATCACTAAGAATGCGACAAAAATCGTCATGCTGACCGGTGTACGAACCCAAGAGATGCGCTTTGCTACATGGGATGAGGTTGACCTTGAGAAAGGTATATGGGAAATACCAGCAGAACGGATGAAAATGCGTAGGCCTCATATTGTTCCTTTATCTACTCAGGTAGTTGATCTATTTAAGCAGCTCAAACCTATTACCGGCCATTATCCTTATATCTTTATTGGCAGGAACAACCGCAGCAAACCGATCTCGAAAGAAAGTGTTTCACAAGTGATTGAGTTACTTGGTTACAAAGGGCGTGCTACAGGTCACGGTTTTCGCCATACCATGTCAACAATATTGCATGAAGAGGGATTTGATAGTGCGTGGATTGAAATGCAGTTGGCGCATGTGGATAAGAACAGTATTCGTGGAACTTATAACCATGCTCAATACTATGAAAAGAGAAAAGAAATGATGCAATGGTACTCTGATCAAATAATGAAACTGGAGCGTTAACGCTCCAGTTTCATTAAGGCAATGCAATAACTTTATTAATCACCGCATAAAAGAAATATACTACTAGACCCCATATTAACAAATACCCCCAAATACTACATAGATAATATGATAATCTTCCCTTCAGTTCTCTGAGGAGACTAAAATGCTCAGTAGTTTTAGTGATATAAAACCTTTTTCTTATTATTTTATGATATTCATAATCCAATGGGCTATGATTAAAAACACAAGTTGACTTTATCTTCTCATACTCTTCACGAAGAGTGTCAATTTTATTGTAGTCTTCTTGAGATAATTTATCAGTTAACTTTGCTTTAAAGAGAATTATTTTTCTTTCATGCTCATTAAGTAATTCCGCATTGCGAAATAATGCCTCTGATTTAGCACCCGCAGCAAACCCCCATTCAATCAAACTTATTATTATAAGTAACATGCTTAATACAATTGAAAAAGCGGCCACAAGATTGTTAAGGTTTTTTCCGAAAGCTTCACCGAAGGAAAACTGTATTAGCGAAAGGGCTATTCCTGATAATCCTATTAAAGCTATGCTTATCGTAGAAAATATTTCCCTTATTTTTAATCTTCGAGATGAATTGTATCTTGCGCATGACGTTTCCCATGCTGATTTACTTAAGCTCTCTAAAAACTCTTTCATTAATCACCCTCTGAATAAAAAAGACACAACGCCGGAGATATCAGTCCAATCCTCTTCTCCAGCAGTTTCCCCCGAAGAAGGTTTACAACCATAATCTATGTCGTGAGCACTTCAGCCCACACTAGCTTATCTGTGTGGGGTACGGGACCTATCAATAAGTACCGTCGGCGTTGGTCTTGCTTAAGATAGCATTACTTAGGATACATTTCACCTTCATCTGCCTGCATCCGGGACAAAATTGTCGCTTTATAACGTTCAAAACGCTCTTCGATTTGATCTCTGGTAAGCCTTTCATCTGGAGCAATTCTACCTCTGCTAACTAAAAAATCTGTTTTTTGTTTAAGCGTCTCTATTTTGTCATAGTTTCTAATATATCCGCCTTGTGGGTTGAATTTTATCTCATAATAAGACCTGGAAATTTTTTTAAGTTCTGTCGGCGGCTGATGATCGAAATCACTTAATCGCGAAAACATTTCTTTTGCTATGAAATCTATCTTGTGGAGGAGAGAAAGATCATTTATGTTGGAATAGTAGGCAACCCAACCATAACGTTTATTACCACTGATTGCGCCTGTAATTTTTTCATTGAGTTCCTCCACAAATATTTCTTTTAAATCATCAATGGATAAGTGAGAGTACTTTTTGATTCTGCGGTTTTTGTTATGAGTGAAATCGCTAAATCGTGCGGCAATAGATTGTAAGAACGCCTCAAGAGTTGAATCTCTAACAGTTATATCATTGCCCTTAAAAACATAACCAAGAAAACCGAAAGGTTGATTAAGATATCCTAAATGTGTCTTTGGAGATGATGGGGGGTGCGTATTTAAACCTCTTAGCTTTAGCTTTCTTTTATTGACAAATAAGCTTTTGATACACATTCCTTATCACCATATATAAGGACGTCATCAACATACCGGTAATATTTTACATTAAATGCATCCATTGAAGTATCAATATCAGACATGTATATTGAGGCAAGCACATTTGAAATTGAAAGCCCTTGTGGAACTCCTTTCTCCTTATTGAAAAACTCTTTCCTTTGACTTTTCTTAGCAGAGCCGTGGGAGGTTGGTGTTAATAAAGAACGGACGATTAGATTTAATGCTTTTTTAGAGTTTATACGCGATGAAAGTTTTTTAATTAATCGGGTTTTAATAATGTTGTCGTAAAAGCCTTCAATATCACAACTACAAATATATACATCGTCTGGATTAGCTGAAAGGAAATCTGAAGACAAGGCTCTTATATATGTTGATGCCACGCTCTTTGGCACATATTCAGGGAAAACTTTGCAAAGGAATATATTTAGCTGCCGCAAAACCACACGATCACGGACGGTTGGAATTGAAATAACTCTTGGATTTTTTCCCCTCCCTTTGCTTTTTAACATTTCAAGATATGGACTGAAGCGAAAGCTTCCATTTAAACACTTCTCAGACGTCTTTATCAAATCTCTCTGAGCTCTGAGGGAGTATTGCATTCCATTTAAACGATCAATCCCCTTCGCCCCCGAATTAACAAATTTCTCATTAAATGTTTTGAATAGACTTTCTGAAGAAAAAAGTTCATCAAATAACTCATCTTGTTCAATTACGCTCATTTTTTATCTCATAAAATTCGGTTATGTATAAACGTCTTTTTTCGTATTTTATACCTTAAGATATCTTTACTCGTATAGCCGAGCAATGGATCATCAAACAAATTTCATAATTGGTAGTGATATAATCCATTTCATCCGTAGCGCGCAATGCTCTCCCCGCCACGCCTGCCCGCTTAAGAGGTCGCTTTTAATGCAGGTGCAATAACGGTCTCAGGGCTCGTCAATACTGGCGCTGGTGGGGCATTACGTTTCGGTAAAACGCATGCAAAACCATGCACCTTACGCATGCATGGCTTTTTTAGATAAAAATGACGGGATTTTCGGGGATTTTTTGACGGGCTACTGCGCGGCCAGTTCTGCGCGCTGGCGAGCAAAATTCAGGTTCTGTGCAGGTGTGAATTTTTCGCGATTATCATCCCGTGAAGCCGCGTCAGGCCTGAATCCGATGGACGTTAAAATGTCATTATCCTGTGCGGAATAATTAATTTTTTCACCGGCGGCCAGCCAGACATTTAGTGCCTCGCGCAGATAGTCGACCGAGTGCTGCATGGCGCAGTACTGAACGGCGGGATGTTGCCCGGAATAATTCATCAGCTCAGGTGCAAGGGCTGCGGCCAGCTCCGCGCCGTGCACCTGCATAAAATCATTCAGCCGGTTACGGATGCTGATACGCTGCACCTCCTCATGCGACCGGATATAGCGACCGGCAGCCTGATTAATTTCCCATTTTTTTACCTCAATAATATCGCGAAGAGTTTGCAGACTCTGGCCGCTGTGGCCGTCACCGGCAAGCTGTTCGCGGTATGCCTGTTCGGCCTGCGTCAGTTCTTCCCTGCGTTGCAGCCAGGCGGATTTGTTTGCCTGACAGGCCTCAAAGGCTTTCCGTAGCGTCAGTGTGGTCACGTAAGTTTCTCCTGTTGACTGGTCATGCTTACGCGCCAGCACGGTTAACGGTGGCCGCCGGTTCGGATGCAGGGATGACCGGCTCTGTCGGCGGTGAGCAGATAACCCCGTCAACGGATTCAAGCGTGCGGAAGGTTGCCGAGCACTCGATATTCACGCACTGGTGATAGCGCTGTTTGACGTTCTCAGAGAGATAACGACTGGTACGGGCGTGCGCACCGGTTTTGCAGAACGGACAGTGAAACATACTTATGCCCCCGCCTTAGTTTTGTCATGTTCAGCCAGCTTCTGGGCGAGCATGTTTCGCTTTAGTGGACTGCGTAACAGTTCCATATCCACGCCGGTAATCTCTGGTCGCTGCATACCCGTCACGGATAAAACCGGCTCCTGTTTCATATCGAAGTGATACAGACTGCCCTGACGGTTGAGGGCATCACGCAGTTCACCGATGGCGACAGATTGCGGTGCGCTTTCCCCCTTCATTTCCAGGGCACGAATGCGCAGCAGGAAAGCGCGAATGAGCGCGACGGGAACCGCGTTGATAGCCTTAACCCATTCCGCCCCGGCGTAAGCGGTAAACGCTTCGCCATGCGCAGAGCGATATTTATTGCCGGTGGAGCAGGCATTCAGCATGGCACGACTCCGGTCAGTCTCCAGCTCCGCAATCAGGCCGATGAACTCGTCGGCCAGCTCCCGACTGGCGATACGCTTGCTGTGCTCCGCTTTCATTTCAGGAGTGAGATTACCGCGCAGGGTACGGAAGCGACTGCGCCAGTCCTGTTCCGCCTCTGCGCTCTCATCAAGGGAGGTTTGTCGCTCCTGCTTACAGCGTTCAATTGATGTATCAATCTCTTTCAGCTTTTCCATGCTGGCTGCGTGGGTGTCTCTGGCCGCAGTGAATACGGTCAGTTTAGCGGTGATGTGCTTCTCGCTTTCCGCGTTCTGTTTAGCGACAACGTTCTGCAGGGCAGAAATGACTGTTTCGGGTTTCATGTTCAGGCTCTCCATATGTTCAACCTGAAATGATTCTGCCCTTCATCACACAACATCTCGATTCATTGCGGTTGTGGTAGTTCTGGCACAAATAAGGGTGGTAAAACCCGGCTGGCCAGAAAAAGGTCACAGGAAAACCCTCTCTCTGTTTGTTTTTTTACTGATAACTATTCACCACTGTTCACCTTTAATAAAAATATAAATAATACAGTATGTTAAATGGTGAACACTTGAGGGGCTGACTGTTCACCGTCTGTTCACCATTGTTCACCGGCTTTTTATTACCAGTCTCTCTGACTGAAATAATTTGGATGTTAATAACTATTAATAATCTAATATCAATAGCTCATCCGAGGGTTGATTTTCATTGTCTGCAACTCACTGCATCTTATTGCCCTTTATTGCCCCACATTGACAGAATGCCTGTTTTTTGACCATTGTTGTGTGGTGGGCTGGCACATCTCCCCTTGTTGCAATGCCCGGTTTTATGCTGAGAATAGAGAGCTACCCGAGGCCGGACGGACACGACCGGCACTGTATGGATTTTATGAGGTAGCTCGATGCACACCGCTTTTTGTTCCCCGTCTTCTGCGCCTGTCGCCCCAACAATGCCGTTTTCAGACGCCGCTCAGGAGCGCTTTATCCGCCTGCCCGAAGTGATGCACTTGTGCGGCCTGTCCCGCTCCACGATTTATGACCTCATCAACCGGGAGGCCTTCCCGAAACAGATCTCGCTTGGCGGTAAAAATGTGGCGTGGGCACAGTCGGAAATCACCGCGTGGATGGCCGAGCGGATCGCCGACCGTAACCGGGGCTGCGACGCATGATGATGGCCGTTCTTCTGAAAGCCCCTTTTTCTGGCTTGCTTCTTTTCACGGTTTCCAGGTATAGTTTTCCCGCTGTCGCAAAATCGGCAGCCGGGCGTAGGAACCCGAGTTACTCAATGGCGACACCGGACGCGCCATGCGTCTTTTTTTACGTCGTCGCTCAGGCACTCCCATATTTGAGGCTGTGGTGTTTTCGCCTTAGCTTCTGTCAGATAATGGTGGTCCGGGCGGGGCAGCCTTCGGGCTGGCCGGTATTCATTGAGGCCGGTATTCCTACCCCCGTTCGGATCACCACCCATGAGCGTAGGAACTCTGGTGGTGGCATATTTCGCTACTCAATGGAGGCTGCCCTTATGGCTACAACCCTCACCCTGTCTCATCCGCAATTTGTCTTCGTGTTTGCCGCCGTTCGTCGCGCAGACCGTAAACCCCGTATCTGTATGCTTCGCACCGTGGCCGGTGACGAGCACGCCGCACGTCTTTCCCTCGTTCGCGATTACATCCTCTCGTTTGCTGGCCGTCTGCCGGTTGCAGAGGTGCGCGCATGAAACACACCACCCTCAGCATTAAAGAACTCGAATGCCTTGAGCACCTGCGTAACGTCGGCCACTTTGTCAGCGCGATGATGCAGGAGCAGGACTGCACCACCCTCCGCCGCGACCCCGCGCAGCAGTCGCAGCTTAACTCCGTGATTTACCTGATGACCGCCCAGCTCGACGGCGTTGTCGAACGCTGCAATCAGCGCTGGCTGGCCGGGGAGGGTAGCGTATGAAAAAGCCGTTGCCGAATGTATTGCGCGCCGCCCTGTATCGCCGCGCTGTGGCCTGCGCCTGGCTGACCCTGTGCGAACATCAGCACCGCTACCCGCAGCTCACCCTCGATACGCTGGAAAGTGCTATTGCCGCCGAGCTGGAAGGGTTTTATCTGCGCCAGCACGGCGAGGAAAAAGGCCGTCAGATTGCCTGTGCGCTGCTCGAAGATTTAATGGAAGCCGGGCCACTGAAAGCCGCGCCGTCGCTGTCCTTTCTGGGGCTCGCCGTCATGGATGAACTCTGCGCCCGTCATATCGCCGCGCCGGTTGTGCACTGAGGGAGAAAATAACGATGAAAATGAACGTAACGGAAACTGTAAAACAGGCGTGCGGCCACTGGCCGCGCATTCTCCCGGCGCTGGGTGTGAAAGTGAGTAAAAACAGGCATCAGGCCTGCCCGGTGTGCGGTGGCTCTGACCGCTTTCGCTTCGATGATAAAGAGGGGCGCGGGACGTGGTTCTGCAACCAGTGCGGCGCGGGTGACGGGCTGAAACTGGTCGAAAAGGTGTTCGGCGTGTCGGCCTCCGAGGCCGCCGGGAAAGTGAGCGCCCTGACCGGCAGCCTGCCGCCGGTTGCTGAGGACATTATTGCTGTCGCTGAGGCTGAAACTGACGCCAGCCGCAAAGCCGCTGCCACGCTTGCCGCTTCACTGATGGAGAAGACCTGCCCGGCCACCGGCAACGCCTACCTGACCCGGAAGGGCTTTCCTGCGCTCGAATGCCTGACGCTGACCACCACGCATAAAACCGGCGGCGTGACCTACCGCGCCGGTGATGTGGTCGTGCCGCTGCAGGACGAGACCGGCGCGCTGGTTAACGTTCAGCTTATTAATTCTGATGGGCTCAAACGCACCCTGAAAGGCGGAGCGGTGAAAGGGGCTTATCACCTTATCGAGGGGAAAAAAGAGGCGGGAAAACGCCTGTGGATAGCGGAGGGCTATGCGACCGCGCTCACCGTGCATCATCTGACCGGCGAAACCGTCATGGTGGCGCTCTCGTCCGTGAACCTTCTTTCTCTGGCGAGCCTTGCCCGTCAGAAGTACCCGGCCTGTCAGATTGTGCTCGCCGCCGACCGCGACCTCAACGGGAACGGTCAGACCAAAGCCGCAGCGGCCGCACAGGCCTGCGAGGGTACGGTTGCGCTCCCGCCGGTATTCGGTGACTGGAATGATGCCTTTATGCAGCAGGGTGAGGACGCGACGCGCAAGGCGATTTATACCGCCATACGGCCAGCGGCGCAAAGCCCGTTCGACACCATGAGCGAGGCGGAATTTACCGCCATGAGTACCAGCGAAAAGGCGATGCGGGTGCATGAACATTACGGCGAAGCGCTGGCCGTGGATGCGAACGGCCAGCTCCTGTCCCGCTATGAAGCCGGGACGTGGAAAATTATCCCGCCGTCGGACTTTGCACGCGACGTGGCCGGGCTGTTCCAGCGCCTGCGTGCCCCGTTCTCGTCAGGGAGAATTGCCTCCGTGGTCGATACCCTGAAACTGATTATTCCCCAGCAGGCCGCCCCCGCGCGTCGTCTGATTGGTTTTCGCAACGGTGTGCTCGATACCCTCACCGGCGTGTTCAGCCCTCACAGCAAATCCCACTGGCTGCGCACCCTGTGCGACGTGGACTTTACCCCGCCAGTGGAGGGTGAAACGCTTGAAACCCACGCGCCGAACTTCTGGCGCTGGCTCGACCGTGCGGCCAGCAGCAACGCTGACAAACGCGATGTGATTCTGTCAGCCCTGTTTATGGTTCTGGCGAACCGCTACGACTGGCAGCTCTTTCTCGAAGTAACCGGACCCGGTGGGAGCGGAAAAAGTATTCTGGCCGAAATTGCGACCCTGCTCGCCGGGGAAGATAATGCCACGTCAGCGACCATCGAAACGCTGGAATCACCCCGCGAGCGCGCAGCGCTGATTGGCTTCTCGTTGATACGCCTGCCTGACCAGGAGAAATGGAGCGGTGACGGTGCAGGACTTAAGGCCATCACCGGCGGCGATGCCGTGTCAGTCGACCCGAAATATCGCGACGCCTATTCGGCCTATATCCCGGCGGTGATTCTGGCCGTGAACAATAATCCGATGCGCTTTACCGACCGCAGCGGTGGCGTGTCCCGTCGCCGGGTCATCATTCACTTCCCGGAGCAAATCGCCCCGGAGGAGCGCGATCCGCAGCTTAAGGACAAAATCGCACAAGAGCTGGCCGTCATCGTGCGCCAGCTTATGCAGCAGTTCAGCGACCCGATGACGGCACGTGCATTGCTCCAGTCGCAGCAGAACTCTGACGAGGCACTGAGTATCAAGCGCGACGCTGACCCGACGTTTGATTTTTGTGGCTATCTTGAGGCGCTGCCGCAGACGAACGGGATGTTTATGGGGAATGCCAATATTATCCCGCGACAGCCACGTAACTATCTCTATCACGCCTATCTGGTCTATATGGAGGCCAACGGTTACAAGCACGTGCTGAGTCTGAAAATGTTCGGGCTGGGGCTGCCGATGATGCTGAAAGAGTACGGGATGAACTACGAGAAGCGGCACACCAAACAGGGGACGCAAACCAACCTGACGCTCAGGGAGGACAGCAACGGCGACTGGCTGCCGAAGTGCGGTGAACCCACAGCGCCCTAACCCACTCAGACCGGCAACAGCCGGTCTTTTTATGCCTGACTGTCCCGCGAGGTGAACAATCGACTGTTCACCCTTCACCGTCTAATCACCTATTAACCTTATGAAAATGTTATATAAAAATGAAAGGTGAACAGAGTGAACTGTAAAACCTAAAAAAAACTTTTAAGGGAGGAGTCCGGTACGACTAAAGTGAGTAGAGGTCAGTTTAGGATGATTGCGTATTCAACGAAGATTCCAAATATCACATTGATATATCTACAATTAATTCATATTTGCCGATTTAACGATACTCGTCAAAAATTTTAAATTCTCTAATAATGTTGAGAGGATCAGGGAAATCAAGCTAATCTTAGCGTTTACTAATGCTGATTTTTGGCTAAAGGTGCAGAGTGAGATTGATGTTAAAATGATGAATAATAAGAATATTGGACAATTATTTACAAGCCAAGCTATAAATGCCGTTGCAGATGGTGATTTTTCGTTACTCCACGAATTAGCGGCGACTACTTTAAATCCTAAATTTTTCCCTGTTAAGGTTTCCGAAATATTCGATATAGCTTTTAAAAAGCTATCTCATGAATATAAATCAGAGTATTTTTTCAAAAACATTATAGCAAACGAAGTGTTTTTGAAAAAACATAAGAAAAATGAAGCAGTAATGCTCTCTGAGTTTAGAGTTGGTACAAATAAAGCAGATTGCGTAATTTTAAATGGATTATCAACTTGCTATGAAATAAAAACCGAACTAGATAATCTGAAAAGATTACCAGAACAATTAGACTCATATACTAATTTGTTTGATAAGGTCTATGTCGTAGCGGCTAAGACTCACATAGAAAAAATCAAGCTTATAATTCCAGAAACTGTTGGCATCATTGAACTAACAGAAAAAAATAAGTTGGATGAAATAAAACCTGCATTAGTCATCGATTCGGAAATTAATCCGAAGTTAATGATTAGTTCTATGCGAATTGCAGAGTATAAACATATGGCCGAAAAAATATCCGGGATGAGAATCGACCTCCCAAACATGGATGTATATTCTTTTTGCCTAGAAATATTCGAGAACATAGACTCTCAAACTCTAAGAAAGCACTTCCGTGACTCACTCAAGATACATAGAGCAAACAACATTAGCTTTATTAATACGTTACCTAGATCACTAAAATCATCAGCAATTAGTTTTAGTATCAATCAGTCTCGTCAGAGATCACTGACCAAAATACTATCAAGCTACATTGAAAAGGATGATATATGTACTTCCCTTTACTCAGAGGTAAACAGTTCGAGTTTACAGCGTTAAGAGAACTATCGGCTATTGTGCCTAATAGCCTTTTTAAACCAGTTATTGAGCCCGTACGAGAAAACACAAAGCAACTCGAAACTACGATTAACTCATTGAACAAAAACAATATTACGCCACTTATTATTGTCAATTCAGAGATAGGAGAACTCAAAGGAAAGACTTATCAATTCATTGATGAACTATATAAAATCAAAGGTATATCATTCACCCCCTGCATTAAATATATAGATAACATTCAGGAGTTTGATAGATTAAATGGTCTTATAAAAGGAGAAAAAGCATCATATGTTGAAAGTGGTGTTACCCGAGATTTGGTATCTCGTTTAAAAACATTTACAATTAATATTATTCCTGAAGGTTCACCTAACATTGTACTACAACAATTATCAAATATTGTCTTAATGGATGATCCGTTTAAAAAGAAAAAAAGGAATGCTGATTATCCATCAAATTCATATTTCTCAGATTTGCATGTCCGTTATAAAGGTGTCCACAATTCAGTAATTGGTTTTGGGGATTTCAATATTGCGGGTTCAGATTATGCAGAATCTGGTGGCCCTGCATACGTGGTGACTATTCATGCTAGCTATTTGGATAGTGATGAATTTGATGCAATGTCAGTTAAACATTTTTCATCAATCGATGATGGCACACCCTCGAATCCATCAGGAAAATTCCAGCAAGCTTTAGAAAAGCTTGTCGTGCATGATCAAACTTATCCCGGTTTCTTTGATAACACATTAGGCCTACGTGAGTTTAAAGCGCTTCATTCACGTAGACATTACCCTGGGCTTGGCCAAGTCAAGCAATTTTCGATGGAACACCATATTGAAACAATCTGCAATTTCATCGCAATCTAGTTTTTCCATATGTATATAGAAGTGTATAACATGGCGGTTAGCATCCTGATAAAATCATATATATTAGTATGTTAACCGCCAATACTGACTCCTGTGATCTTCCGCCAAAATTCATATAATTAATTTTTTCAAATATCCATTCTTAAAGCATATAATATTTTTATAACTATCACTCAGGAAGTGTTATATGAACATATTATTTGGCATGGAAACAAAAGATATAATTATGACAGCAGCAGTTATTGTTGGCCCTGTTCTTGCTGTTCAAATACAAAAAACATTAGAGCAATTCAGAGAAAGAAAACAAAGCCGCTTATCGATATTCAGAACTTTAATGTCTACCAGAGCTCAAAGATTGCATAGAGAACATGTGCAAGCATTAAATATGATCGATCTAGAATTTTATGGAAGAAAACTCCCAATAATAAGAATCAGATATCAAACTAAGAAAGAACAAACTGTTACTCATGCCTGGAAAAGTTATAATAGCCATCTAAATAAAATTAATGACTACCCAGATATTAATATTTGGATATCCAAATCCGATGATCTTTTTACTGACTTGCTCTACGCTCTTTCACAAGCAATGAATTACGATTTTGATAAAGTACAATTACAAAGAGACTGCTATAGGCCAATTGCTCATGGCGATTTAGAAACAACACAAGCAAATATCTTAAAAGGGCTAGAAAAAGTTTTCTCTGGAGATACAGCCTTACCGATGTTCATCACTAATGCCCCCATGAATAATTCAAATCAGAATGATGAAGTCATGCCTGAAACTACAACTGATTGCGATACAGAAACACGCTGACATATTCATGCTTTCGGTGAAATACCCTTAGCTCGTAACGCCTCCCTCGCCAGTTCCTTCAACCAACTGGCGAGGCTCACCCCTTCTTGAGCCGCCACAGCATCCAACTGCTCCTTCAATGCCGGATCAATACGCATCTTAAACTGCGGAGACTGCCCGCCGCCTTTTGGTTTTTTTTCGCGCGATATGATTGACATGAGGCCACCTATCCATCTACTCTGACATGCATAGGAGGCCACCTAATCCTCCTGTATTAGCAACGCTCCGAAGTGCGGGAACACAACCGGAGCGTCTAACCTCACCAACTATCAAGGAGTTGATTATGGCTGATTCGCATTCTACCCCAGACACCGACCAATCCGGAACCGAGCATTCGTTAATTGTGGGATACCGCCCGAATGTTTACGACAAATCTACGCCGAGAATCATCCTTTCCGGCAAGTGGCTGCGCGCGGCGGGGTTTGATACCGGACAGCAGGTTACGGTAAAGGTCATGAAAGGGTGCATCGTTCTGGTGGCGTATAACGAGCAGGAGCAGAGGTTGCAGGATGATTATAAACGGACGAAGGCAAAGCTCACTGAGATAGAAGACGCGCTTGCAGCGATTCAAACGCAGCTTCCTGGAAAGCACCTCGCAAAATCAAATACAAACCACCTGGCGTAGCGGCTGTTTCTGGCGCGCAAACCGTCTTGTGCAATAGGCGTTTAAGATATGGAAACGACATGGCTGATAAGACGTAATCCAATCTCCGACAGGTGATTTGTTATGTTTGCCTGTGATGACGGAACCGTTCGCATTACATGTCGCTTTAAAAATGAAACACTCTGGCTGTCGCAAGCAGCCAGAGTGGCTCTCTACCAGGTCACTCCTCAAGCTATTACTCAGCATATTAAAGCTATTTACGAAGAAGGTGAGCTTGAACAAAAAGCAACTTGTAAGGCTTACTTACAAGTTCAGCAAGAAGGACAATCGCAACACATTTCACTATTGCCTTCCCGGCTTCCTCGCTTTCGGTTAGGGCAGATCAGGCGCTCCAGGAATAACTGGTAAATGGCTTTGTTATGGATAACAAGTGCCTGAAGAATCTCCCTGTTGGATTCCCTACATGTTTATTTCGAAGAAATGCTGGAAAGCGCCTCGCAGTTTCTCACTTGCACCATCCGTTTGATATCCCTTCTTTGTCATACTTCTGCCACTCACGACCTGGCTGCCACTGACAGCCATTGCATTTATCAACTACAGCTTATATTCTTTTTATAAGCTACAGCTTATCATGGACGAAAGCATGTGGACGGTACTGTTTAGTAAGGTATTCGAGCAATGGTTGCTTGAACAGGAAGATGGGTTGCAGGAAAAGGTACTGGCAGACCTGTTAAATCTACAGAATTATGGACCGCGTCTTCCTCGTCCCTATGCGGATACCGTTAAGGGCTCACAGTATAAGAATATGAAAGAGTTACGTATTCAATATGCGGGTCGCCCGGTTCGTGCGTTCTTCGCGTTTGATCCTGTACGTCAGGCCATTGTGCTTTGCGCGGGCGATAAGCGTAATGACAAAACCTTTTATGAAAAACTGATTCGCATTGCAGATGCCGAATTCACCCATCATCTGACAAGCCTGGAGGCAGCCAAGTGAAAACCTTAAATGAAGTGATTGCGTCACGCTCACCGGAAAGCCAACAGCGCATTCAGGAGATGGCAGAGGAAATGTTCCTCGAAACCGGTCTGCAACTTCTGCGTGAAGAGCTCCAGCTTTCGCAAAAACATGTCGCCGCTCTTATGGGCGTAAGTCAACCTGCGGTAACACAGCTGGAGCAGCGTGGAAACGATCTGAAGATTGCTACGCTTAAGCGTTACATCGAAGCGATGGGGGGAAAACTTAGCATTAACGTGGAACTACCCACTGGCAAGCAGGTTGCGTTTCATCTCTAGCGCGATTGTATCTGTAGTTGATGGCGCAACTATATAAGCCGCATTTTACATCCACCTCAGAAAATTAATTCTGCGACGTGCGCCACACCCCAGGCGTACAACCATACTCCGTCTGAAAATGACGAATAAAGTGCGCGCAGTCGCTGAACCCCATCCGCTGCGCAATATCCGTCACGCTTTGCTGCGAGTTCTTCAGCAGCCAGCAAGCATAGCGCAGTCTGGCGCTGCGGATAAATTCGCGGGCCGTTTTGCCGAATTCTGCGTGGAACAGACGGTTGAGCTGGCGTTCACTCAATGCCACTTCTCGCGCAAGCCCGGCGGTAGTGAGCGGCCGGGTCAGGAACTGTTCAATCAGCATGACGGCGCGGCGCAACCGCGAGTCAGGGATAAGCGCAAGATTCGCCGGACGTGGGGTGGCAATTTCATGCGGAACGAGCGACAAACGCTGACAGGTGGTGCTGGCGATATCATCCCCGGCATGGGCGCGGATAAGCTCAGTTGCCAGCGTCAGGGTGGAAATACCGCCCGGGCAGGTCAGCACATCGCCATCGTCGATGAAATCATACCCTTGCTCAGCATAAACCAGCGGGAAAGCCTGCCGAAATGCATCAAGGTGGAAAGGATGGATGGACGCTCGTCGTTCATTCAGCAATCCTTCCTGTGCGAGGACAAAACTGCCGGTGCCAATGCCAATGAGCGGAACCCCGGCATGGTGGGCATGTGCCAGATACGCTTTATCCCCCTGATACCCTAAGTCCAGATACTGCAATTCACCGCCGATAACAGCAAGGTAGTTAAAACTGTCCGGCGGCCCATGGGGAGAATCCGGCCTCATGATAATCCCCGCATTGCTGATAATCGGGATATCAGGAAATTCACTTATCAGGCTGATTTTAAATGCTAATTTATCCTGAGCTTTCGCTGCATAACGCAGCGCTTCCAGCAATCCAGATACCGCCAGAAGTGAATAACGGGGCCATAATATCAACCCAATATGCAGACACTTTTCCGGTACTGATTTCCCCCCATCGGAGGAGTAAAATACACTTTTCATTTACTTGCCAAATTTAAAATTAATTACATTATCGCAACATGATCTGTCGCACTTTATATTTCTAAGATAATCCTGATATTTTAAATCAAGCATAAATGAGACGGGAGGAAAATATAATGCTTTTCTCGTTTACATCATTCTTTTTTTGAACCACGACACACATATGTCGGTAATGTTCCTAAGGTAAAGATATAGTTACCATTATGTTGTTCATTGATACGCATATAAATACTCTTGCCCGGATAGACAAAAAATTGCGGTTCATATTTTTCCAGCCAGCTGTCTTCGACATTATCGTCCGGGAAAGTCATATTTTTTTCTGACGTCAGCAAATAGAGGCGATCTTTTCTCTCCACCCGAAAGGAAATTTTCCTGTCGATGGTTTTACCCGGATCGCTCTTTGCCCGGCCATTCATGCTCAGGGTGCCGAATTTCCCGTCGAAGGTGTAATTCAGCCAGACCGTCAGCGTCTCATCCGGATGGTGCTGTACCAGATTAGCCTGGCATGAAAAAGGCTGAACGTAAGATCGGTGCCACAGGTAATAGCCCGTCAGCACGCCTGCCGTGACGAGGCCCGTCACGATGACATACAGCATCTGCCGAAAACGAGTCATGCTAGCTATCCTTCAGGAAATAATCAGATATACAGCGGTTCGGTTCTTTCATTGGCCGGTCGCAGCGAATAACCGACGCACGAGGAAGCAGGGCGTACCAGCTGATGTAAACCCAGGGATATTGCGCGCATTCAGCCTTGAATTGTTCTACATAGGTCAGCGCGGAAGCGCGTTCAGCGTGAGTCTGAATGTCGTTCGCAAGATAAACGCGACAGGCCCCGACGGATGCCGCAAAACGGTAATCCTCAACAAAACGGTTTTCCCTGGCGCTCATATATCCCGTCACGCCTGCCCCGGCCAGGATGACCAATAGCCCCATGACGACAGCCAGCCAGCGCGTGGGCTTCCTGGCAACGGGCGCTGCTGGCTCGGAGGATGCAGAGACCTCCTCGATCGCTGGCGCCTCCACACATTGTCCCTCTGCGGGTTGAGGCGCGACAGGCGAAGACTCTCTGACGGTTATTTGCGTGTCGCTTGCCAGCGTCAGCCCAATACGGGGAATGGTAACGATAGGGTCAATTTCAAAACCAATCTTTTTGAGCCCTTTGCGCAGGATGGAGATGTTCTGGTAATAGGTATTGGAGGAGACAAGCATGCCGCGGCTTTGCCAGACAATATCAAGGAACTCTTGCTGAGTGACAATCGACCCCGCTCTGTCGATTAATAACAACAGGCATCGGCCTGCTGGCGAATTTAACACAACCACACGGTCAGGATTGTTGATATCACGTAACGTGCTGGCCGCAGGATGAAATTCGACGATATTATTTATAATGTAATGCTTATGCATAGGGGCAGTATGAATTCTCCGGTTAACAGATGTTGAACCTGAGTCACCGCATGTATGTGATGACATTCGCGTCGGGATTAATGTGACTGATTAACGGCATGCTGTATATCTTCGCCATTGGCGAAAAATCTTAATTTATATTTCATCCCTTAAGCTTCACTGAACCTGCATAAGAACTCAAGCCTTGTAGAATGGGGCTTGCAGAGCCGCTTCATCCGTGACCATCCTCATTATGATGTTTTGTGAAGTGAATTTCCGCTCCACAGAAGTATCTGACTATCGACAGCATCTCTTTTATCAGAGCCTCTCCTTTTGGCGCACTCCTCGCCTCTTGACATTGACAAATATCTACATAAAAAAACATTGTACGCCACGGACATGCGTGTCTGAAATATTCAGTACTCTTAAGCCTTAAGTTTTCTCAACCTGACAAATATCAATAAGTTACATGGTTTTTGTATGCTTTTCACCCACCTTCTCTATCAGTTTTTATCGATGATAACATTCGTAAATTGTTATTCCCCGTCAGCAACTTCACACCCGCACTGACACCAGACGACAAACTCCTTACAAAACATTTATCAAAGCTAAATTTTCATTAAAAATAGCGGCTATCATAATTTACAGAAAGCGAAGCGGAATAAGACCAATCAGAGGGAAGCGTCGTAACCGGTCTCGATCTCAGTAATTAATACAATTTTAGATTAATTCAGATTACCTCTTTATTGGCCGACGTATAGTAGGCCTACACTATGCAATACGTCATTGCTTCGAGAATACTGGCGATACCCTTATAAATAATTCGCCTGATTACTATTATAATTCGAGGAATAACATGACGAACAATAACCAAATAACACAGCATATTACTGTTGCATTGATGGGCGGCGATCATTATGCAAGAAACGGCATTAAAACGTTATTACGCAGCATCCGCGACGACCTTCACATCATTATCATCGAAGGAGGTTATCAGGAACTGGATAAGGCGCTGTCGTCGATTCGTATCGATATCTTATTTATATCCGGCGCAGAGAAATACCATACAGGGTATGGCGCACTGAAACATTTAAAAAAAATCAAAGCCACGCATCCAGAGGTGATTATCTGCCTGTACTCAACCTCTGCCCATTCCCTGTTATGGGCCAGGGAAGATATTGATGCCTATATCTCGCTACAGAACACGGTTTATCAGTGGCGGATAAAGCTAGCAAAAATGGTCGATAGCCATTATCGGCCCCAAAAGCAGCCAGCGGCGTTATCGCTGACGCCTGGAGAAAGGAGGGTATTAAAGGAACTCAGGAACGGACTGGATATACGTTACATCGCAGAACTGGAGAAACTTTCTTATCGCCGCGTGAGCGCCTTAAAAAGCTCAGCGATAAGGAAACTCGGGCTCAGGAATAAGACAGATTTGCTGGTCTTTTTAACCAGTTAGACCTGCCGCTTTCAGAGCAAATCTCGTAATAAAAAAACCAAGGAACCATGAAATGAAAGCACGCCTTACTTGCCATTCTCTGCTGGCATTAAGCATTGCCGCCCTGCTGCCAGCGGGCTCAGCACTGGCCACCACCACCAGCGGCGGCACGGTTAACTTTAGCGGTAAAGTGGTGACCTCCGCCTGTGCCATCAGCGCCGGTAGCGCGAATATCGACGTCGACATGGGTGAAGTGCGTACCGCCACGCTGGCTGCCGCAGGCAGTGAAGCCAGTACCGCAAAAGCCTTCTCCATCACGCTGGAAGATTGCGAAATCGCCGATACCTCCGCGTCCACGGAAGATAACCCCATTGCCGCAACGACTGTGGCTATCACCTTCACCGGTACGCCGGACAGTGCCGATGTGAATAGCCTGGCTGCGGGAGTAAACGGCGGCGCGGGCTCGGCGCAGCATGTCGCTATCCGTCTTTATGATGAACAGGGCAACGTCGTCAGGCTGGGTGAGCCGGCAGCAGCGATCCCCCTGCGTGCGGGGGCGAACACCCTGAACTTCAGCGCGAAATATTACTCCCCGCTGGGCAACGCCACGGCGGGTGATGCCAGCGCGGTCGCAACCTACACCGTGACCTATTCGTAATCTTCAGGCCCGGTCTGCTGGCCGGGTCTGACTCAGCTTTCAGGAGACGCACAATGCGCGTAAACACATGGATTTGTCTGGCTGGCACGTTATGTTCATCCGCCGTGTATGCAGGCGGCGTGGGGTTGGGTGCAACGCGGCTGGTCTACGCAGGCGCGACGACGCAGACGATGATGCAGGTAAGAAATACCCACCCTGATGCCACGTTCCTGATCCAGTCATGGATGGAAGACGAGAAAGGGAGCCGTACCAACGACTTCGTCATCACGCCGCCGCTGTACGTCATGAAGCCCGCCAGCGAAAGCGCGGTGAAAATCATGTTCAGCGGCAACGCACTGCCAGCCGATCGCGAAACGCTGTACTGGATGACGGTCAAAGCTATCCCACAGCAGGTTAAAAACGGTTCCGGCAATTCGCTGCAATTCGCCTCTGCCAACCGCATCAAGGTCTTTTATCGCCCTGAGTCGCTTCGGGAAGGCGCAGGAGAGGCATGGAAAAACCTTGCAGGCGCCTACCGCGCGGGCAAGGTCACGCTGACCAACCCAACGCCGTATTACCTCACCACCATTAACCTGAAAATTGATGGCAGGCCGGTGTCGCCCGTCATGGTGCCGCCGAAAGCCAGCGTGACGCTGGCAGACACCTTCAGCCATGCGAGCAGCATGAGCTACCAGACGATTAACGATTATGGGGCCTGGACGCCCGTTACCCGCACGTCATTGTCCCAATAATAAAAACAGTAAGGCGTGACCACATGAAAATTAAAATCCTGTGCGCCACGGCGATCGCCCTGGTGATTCGGCAAGCCGTGGCTGCCGAAAGCGAGCTGCACTTTAATCCTGCGTTTCTTAACGGCGAACAGGCAAACAGCGCCGACCTCGCCTGGGTCAACGCCGGGAGCGCGTTGCCGCCGGGCGAGTACAATCTTAACGTGTATATCAACACCCAGTTCGCGTTCACAGGTAACGTCACGTTTCGCGTCGCTGAAAACACCGCCGGTGAAGCCCTGCCGTGCCTTACACCTGCGCAATTCGCCGCACTTGGCATCGACAGCCGTCAGGCGAAAGGGGGTGAGCTGCCGCCTGCGCAGCGCTGCATTTTTTTAACCCGGTCGTTCGCCGATATCCGGTTTGATTTTGACCAGAGGACGCTTACCCTCAACTTCACCGTACCGCAAAGCGCGATGCGCGCTCTGCCGCGCGGGTACGTCAGCCCGGAGAGCTGGGAATCCGGCATCCCTGCCGCGTGGCTGAACTATGTGGTCAATGGCGCGAATAATGACTACCGGGGCGAGACGCGCACGCGGGAACAACAGCTGTTTGTGAGCCTGAACAGCGGCGCCAACCTGGGCGCATGGCGGCTGCGTGATTTCACCACGTGGACCAAAGAGAGTAACGAGCTCACCCACGTCCAGACCTGGCTACAGCGGGATATCCGCGCCCTGCGTGCCCAAGTTTATGCCGGTGAAACGTTCACCTCATCGCAGGTGTTTGACGCCGTTGGCCTGCGTGGGATTGCCCTGAAGACCGATGACAATATGTTGCCCGCCAGCCTGAGCGGTTACGCGCCTGAAGTGCGCGGCATTGCGCGCAGCAATGCCACGGTGACGGTTCGCCAGAACGGTAACGTTATCTATCAAACCTCGGTTCCGCCGGGGGCGTTTGTGCTGAAAGATCTCTATCCGACCTCTTCCGGCGGCGATCTCGCGGTCACCATTCAGGAGAGCGACGGCAGCCAGACGCAATACACCCTGCCCTTTGCCAGCGTGCCGAATCTGGTGCGTAACGGTCAGGTCAAATATGCTCTGGGGGCCGGGAAATACCGCCCTGCGGGCAATCAGATTTCGCCCTCCTTCGCGCAGGGCGAGCTGTTCCTGGGCTGGCGATACGGTCTCACGTTTTATGGCGGGGCGCAGTTTTCCGATCGCTACAACGGCCTGGCCTTAGGTATAGGGCAGAATCTCGGCCGCTTTGGCGCCTACTCCCTCGACCTCACCCATGCCCGCAGCCAGCTGGCTGATAATCAGCACTACACCGGGGATTCGGTGCGCCTGCGGTACAGCAAGCTGCTGAACGATATCGGTACGCGGGTCAATTTCTTCTCGCTGCGTTACTCAACGGCAGGGTTTTATACCCTCAGCGATACCACTTACAAAGGCATGGCGGGCGGAGCGCCAGAACAGACCGTAGAAGACGATGGCACCGTCACCACCCGCTACGACACGGTTTACAACCTGCATATGTCGCGTAAGGCAAAAAATCAGCTGCTGTTGTCGCAGCCGATGGGCGAATACGGCGCGCTGTCGCTGTCCTGGGATCAACAAACCTACTGGAATACGTCAAAAACCACACAAAGTTTGCAGTTCGCGTGGAACGCAACGTTTCGTAATCTGTCGCTTGGCATCAGCGCCCAGCGTAGCTCTAGCCTGTACGACAACAAGAAAGACAATATCCTTGCGTTGTCCCTGTCGGTGCCGCTGGGTAACCCGGCGCTGTCGACCCGCCTCCGTTTTACCGCTACCCATGCGGATCCCACTGGCACCACCGCCAGTACCGGTGTCAGTGGTTATCTGCCGGGACAGGAGAATCTTTTCTATAGCGTCAACCAGCGCTACAGCGCGCAGCAGCACTACGGCGGCGATGCCGCGCTGCAATACGAGGGCGCGTGGGGAGACTATAACCTGGGCTACAGCTACGCCAGTAACTCCCGCAACCTCAGCTACGGGATGAGCGGCGGTGCGGTGCTGCATGAGGATGGCCTGACGCTGAGCCAGCCGCTCGGGAACACCAATATCCTGGTGAAAGCCCCGGGCGCCAGCCATGTCGCCGTGCTCAACCACAAGGGCATCAAAACCGACAGCCGGGGCTATGCGGTGATCCCGTACGCCACGCCGTATCGCGTTAATCAGGTTGCGCTGGATGTCACCACCGTGGGCAATGACGTGGAGCTTGAGAACGCCATCGCCAATAAAGTCCCCACCGACGGGGCACTGGTTCGCGCCACCCTCACCACGCGTCAGGGGGCAAAAGCGATGTTTATCGTGCGTCACGCTAAAGACGTGCTCCCCTTCGGCACGCTGGTCTCGTCAGAGGATGACAACGCCAGCGGTATTGTCGGCGATGGCGGCAGCGTGTATCTGACCGGCCTGTCAGCGAAGGGAACATTGCATGCCGTATGGGGACGCGACAGCGCCCAGCGCTGCACGATCCGCTATGCGTTGAACCCGAAAAATTATCAGGCCCGCACCGGGCTGTATTCCCAGGAGGTCATATGTCAGTAACCGTCCGGTTTCTCCCCCTGATCCTGCTGATGTTCATCACCGTCCCCGTACGCGGCTATGACGTGCTGGTTTCCGTGACCGGCAACGTGATCGGCAATACCTGTATTGTCTCGGAAGATTCGAAGGAGCAAAACGTGCCGCTGGGCACCCTCGGCGTGAAGCAATTTAGCGAGGCGGGGGCAGTCAGCAATATCAAAACGCCCTTCACGCTCACCCTTGAAGCGTGCGGCCCTACCTTTGCTGGCGTGAAAATCCGCTTCAGCGGTACGCCGGATGACGAGAACCCGCAGCTTCTGAAAGTCGCTGACGGCGGCGCGACCGGCGTGGCGGTGCAGATTCTGGATAAAGACAGCGTACTTATCCCGCTGGACACCCAAACCACTGCTTACGGCGCGGCGGGGGATGACAGCGTAAAAATGACCTTCTATGCGCGACTGGCCGCCACGGGTGCGCCGGTCAATGCCGGAGACGTTTCGGCAGTGGCGACCTGGACGACGGAGTATCAATAATGCGTTTACTGTTTTTAGGCCTGTTTTTCATGACGTCTCAGGCACTTGCCCTCTCCTGGACATCGGATATCACACTTTCACCCACGCCCATGTCCTGGTCCGGCCCGGCAGATTCCATCGTGCCCGGAAAGACGATCGGCTCTGAATGGAGCGCCACTGCGAGCGTCTCGGAAGTGTTCTGGTGCGGCCTGGTATTTACCTGCTCCAAAGGGACGCTGGAGCCGAGCAGCAGCGTAACGGCCACCGGCATCACGGTTATTCTTGATGGCGCCAGTTACATGGTATTTGAAACGGGCGTGCCCGGCATCGGCTTCATTCTTGGGCTTAAAGATTATAACGGCACCACCTATGTCCCGATGCAGACGGGCATTACGCAGAGTTATCCGGCCGACGGGACTAACGGTTACGCCTCCACACTGGGCTGGTCGGCAAAAGTGACGTTTATCAAGACCGGCGTTCCGCTGAAATCCGGCGTATACCAGACCCCCACCATTAATGCGGCGATCCTGACGGCCTATAACAACGAAGTGAAAACCGCACAGGTGATCATCAACCCGACCACCATCACGGTGACGGCAAGCGGCTGCACGGTAGGCACGAAAAGCGCCAACGTCGACCTGGGCACCATTGATGTTCACACGCTACCCAGCGTAGGCAGTACCTCGCCATCGGAGGCGTTTAACGTCAGCCTGACCTGCGATGAGAACGTGGCGGTTAACGCAGTAATGACCGATCAGACCACGCCGTCAAATACCTCGTCGGTCGTGACGCTGACCGGGGACTCCACGGCCTCCGGCATTGGCGTGCAGTTTTTCTATAACGGTACCGGGCCGCTGATGATGGGGCCAGACAGCTCTGCCGCAGGCACGACGGGACAGTTTTTCATCCAGACCACCAGCGCAGCACAAACGCTGTCGCTGCCGTTCCAGGCGCAGTACATCCGAACCGGAGAGCTGGTCCCCGGCTCGGCTAACGCCCTGGCGAGCATTACGTTTTCGTATCAGTAGGTCAGTGTTTAACCCACACCAGCTGATCGACCCGGAAGCCCAGATCGCGTGCGGTGTTCAGGTAGTCCTGTTTTACCGCATCCGGAATGGTCGGGGTGCGCGATAAAATCCACAGGTAGTCGCGGTTCGGGCCGCTGACCAGCGCGTACTGGTACTTATCGTCCAGCTTGATCACGTTATAGCCGCCGTAGAACGGGCCGAAGAACGATACCTTCAGCGCAGCCGTAGTCGGTTCGCCGGTAAAGTACGCCTTTCCTTCGCTCTCATTCCACTTGTTCTTCACCGGATCATAGCCACGATTCAGTACGCTGATACCGCCATCGCTGCGCTTGCCGTACGTCGCGGTCACCTGTTCCAGACCGCGCTCGAAGCGATTTTCCAGTCGGGCGACTTCATACCATTTGCCGAGATAGCGGCTGGCATCAAAGCCGGTAATGGGCTGCACGCCTTTCGGCGGCGTGGGAGATTTACAGGCAACCAGCGTCAGCGCAATGGCGACACCGGTAACGACAGGCCATAGCCTCATGAGAACTCCTTTCAATTACGCGGTTGGACGTTAAGTGTAGCGCACCCGTGCGGCGCTTCATCCCGTCGGGGAATATTCGTAGTATATTGAGACTACTCCTTCTCTTCGGATGCAGACATGGCTTACTCCATCGGCGAATTCGCCAGACTCAGCGGCATCACCGCCACCACGCTGCGGGCGTGGCAGCGACGCTATGGATTACTCAAACCCGAGCGTACGGACGGCGGTCACCGCCTGTACAGCGATGAGGACGTTCAGCAGGCGCTGAAAATCCTCGACTGGGTTAAAAAAGGCGTACCCATCGGCCAGGTAAAATCACTGCTGGAACGCCCTGTGCCGCGCCGCGCCAATAACTGGCAAACCCTGCAACAGGCCATGCTGCAAAAGTTGCAGGAGGGGAAAATTGAATCCCTGCGTCAGATGATTTACGACGCCGGACGCGAATACCCAAGGCCAGAGCTGGTCACTAACGTGCTGCGTCCGTTGCGCAGCCAGATATCGGCTAACGTCGCCGCCGCTATGACGCTGCGTGAGATCCTCGACGGCATCCTCATCGCCTATACCTCGTTTTGCCTTGAGGGCGATAAAAAAGCGCCGGGCGATAACATCCTCATCAGCGGCTGGCATCTGAACGACCCGTGTGAGATCTGGCTTGAAGCCCTGACGCGCACCGGCCAGGGCCACCGCATCGACATACTGCCGGTTCCCCCTGCCGCGCTGGCCCCGGAAATTTTCCCGGATCGCAAATGGCTGCTGGTTACCAGCGGTAAACTTACCGCCGCGCGGAAAAAGCAGGTTGCGCAGTGGCAGCAGCAGGTTTCCCTTGAGGTAATTATCCTCTGATTATTTTCTGCTGTGGCAAACTTCACGAAAAGTTGAATATTTTTTCGCGCAGCGAGTGCTAACGTTTTCCTGTCACCGACAACTCAACAGGAAAACACGATGAAAAAGACACTCCCTCTGATGATGCTGGCTACAATGGCTTTCGCCCCTGCCGCATTCAGCGCCCCGGCAGGCACCCTGAGCGTCCACGTTCTGGACCAGCAAACCGGTATGCCGCCAGCGGATGTGGCCGTCACGCTGGAAAAGCAGGAGCAGGACAAGTGGACCCCGATTGCCAGCGGTAAAACCGACCACGACGGGCGCATCAAATCGCTCTATCCGCAGGATCAGGATATGGCGCCAGGCGTGTATAAAGTGACCTTCAAAACCGCAGATTACTTCCACGGCAAAAAGCTGGACTCCTTCTTCCCGGAAGTGCCGGTGCTGTTCACCGTCACCCGCACCAATGAAAAACTGCACATCCCGCTTCTGCTCAGCCAGTACGGTTACTCAACCTACAAGGGCAGCTGATTGCCCTTGATTTTAAAGACGATTAAAAAATAATCCCGTCAATACTTGGACAAATACGCATTGTTGTGTAACTTTTAGATATGAGATCGGGAGGTGCACATCATGACAACAAAACCTGTGCTGGGTATTAGCGGATGTTTGACCGGTTCCGCCGTTCGCTTTGACGGCGGACATAAGCGTATGGGCTTTGTGATGGATGAGCTGGCGCAGTGGGTCGCTTTCCGCCCGGTATGCCCTGAAATGGCTATCGGCCTGCCCACGCCTCGTCCGGCGCTGCGCCTGGTGATGACCACTGGCGGCGAGACAGAAATGCGGTTCAGCAAAGCGCCGCACGATGACGTCACGCAGAAGATGGCCGCATTTACGGCAGATTATCTGCCGAAAATCGGCGATCTGTCAGGGTTTATCGTCTGTGCAAAATCCCCTAGCTGCGGCATGGAGCGCGTGCGGCTGTACGACGAAAACGGCAACCGGGGCCGCAAGGAGGGTGTCGGGCTGTTCACCGCCGCCCTCCTTGAAACTTTCCCCTGGCTGCCCGTCGAAGAAGACGGCCGCCTGCACGATCCGGTACTGCGGGAAAACTTTGTTGAGCGCGTTTTTGCTCTCCACGAACTGAACGTAATGCGTAAAAATGGCCTGACGCGCCGTGCCCTGCTGGACTTTCACAGCCGCTATAAGCTTCAGCTTCTGGCGCACCATCAGGCAGGCTACCGTGAAATTGGTCCGTTTGTGGCATCACTGCATGAGTGGGACGATCTGGACGCGTTTTTCGTGGCTTATCGCGACAAACTGATGACCATCCTGAAAAAACCTGCTTCGCGGAAGAATCACACTAACGTGCTGATGCACATTCAGGGCTATTTCCGTAACCAGCTGAACAGCCGCCAGCGTGGAGAACTGCGTGATGTGATCCTGCATTACCGGGACGGGCTGCTGCCGATCCTCGCGCCGCTGACGCTGCTTAAGCATTATCTGGCTGAATACCCTGACCGGTATCTGATGACGCAAAACTACTTTGATCCCTATCCTGATGATTTGGGTCTGCGTCTGGCCGTTACCTGATAAGAAAGAAGCGAAGGCCCATTGACCCACAGAGGCCCAAAGCTGTACCCCGTTTAGACGACACCCTCACTGTCGTCTTTTTTTTGCGCTCAGCGTAAAATACTGTAATTCTGTACAGGTTAAGCATGCACAGCGGAGTACCCCGATGATCAAAAATCTGCATATTCAGAACTACCGCTCAATTCGCGATATGTCGCTTGAGCTGGAACAGCTCAACATCGTATTCGGCCCCAACGGCACCGGAAAATCCAATATTTATAAAGCGATTTACCTGATGCACAGCGCGGCGCAGGGGCAATTCTCCCAGGCGCTGGCAAACGAGGGGGGGATTTTGAAAGTGTTCTGGGCGGGCAAAACCCGCAGCGACCAGCTGCGGCGCATGAACCTGGCGGTGGAAACGGAAACCTATGAATATGAGCTTCAGGTCGGGTTCGTGGAAAAGCTGCCCTATCCCTCACAGTTTCAGCTCGATCCGGTGATCAAAGAGGAAGCTATCTGGCTGAGCGGCCAGCACCGTCGTCCGTCGTCACAGCTGATGAAGCGTAAGAATCAGGCGGTTTTCCTGAACAACGTGCATCACGAAAAAGTGACCCACAGCGGTACGCTGTATGAGAACGAGTCGGTGTTCGGGCAGCTCGGCGAACCGCACCTCTATCCCGAAGTGTCGCAGATGCGCGAGTCCCTGCGTAACTGGCGCTTTTATCATGAGTTTTCCGTCTCATCCGGCTCGGCGATCCGTGCGCCGCAGGTGGGTTTTCGTTCCCCGGTGCTGGCCAGCGACGGTGCGAACCTGGCCGCCGCGTTTCAGACCATTGTCGAAATTGGCGACGAGCTGCTGCTGATGCGCATTCTCGACCAGGCCTTCCCCGGCTGCGTGTTTTACAGCGACAACACCGGCGGGCGCTTCCGCATGATGATGCAGCGCGAGGGGCTGAGCAGGCCGCTGGAACCGGCAGAGTTCTCCGACGGCACGCTGCGTTTTTTGTGCCTGGCTGTGGCGCTGCTAAGCCCGCGCCCTCCCGCATTTATCGCCCTCAACGAACCGGAAAACAGCCTGCATCCGCAGATGCTGCCCGCTCTGGCAAGCCTCATTGCCGAGGCCAGCCGCTACTCGCAGATCTGGCTCACCAGCCACTCGCCGGAGCTGGCGCAGTTGATTGAGAAGCACCGATCGTTTTCGCTGTATCAGCTGTCGATGATGGAGGGGGAGACGCGGATGGAGCGGCTGGGGTAATAGCCAGGTGGCGCTATGCTTACCTGGCCTACAGGCGAGAACGAAACGTCTTACGCCACTCCGCCGGACTGACGCCAAAGCGCGCCTTAAACTGCTGCCGATACGTCACCGCTGATAAAAACCCCACCTGCTCAGCGACGCTTTCGATTGGCAGACTGCCGGACTCCAGCAGGATCTGGCTGCGCCGCAGTCGCTCGGCGGTAAGCCAGTCGGCAACGCTCATGCCCGTCGCCTTGATAAAATGGCGGGTCAGCGTGCGTCGGCTCATCGACACCACGTCCGCCAGCGAATCCAGGTTATGCGGCTCGGAAATGTGCTGCTGAAGGTAGTCTATGAGACAGTTAATCCGCCCGTCGCGGGTATCTTTCGGCACAGGCTGCGCAATAAACTGCGCCTGCCCACCCTCGCGGTGCGGCGGGACGATCATCCGGCGGGCAATCTGATTGGCGACGACGCTGCCAAAGCGCTGGCGGATGATATACAAACAGCAGTCGAGCGCGGCGGCGGTACCTGCCGAGGTGATCACATTGCCGTCGTCCACGTAGAGCGCGTTGATGTCCAGTCGAACGTCCGGAAACAGCGTCTGAAACTGGTGTTCAAACTCCCAGTGGGTGGCGGCCCGTTTGCCGCTGAGTATGCCGGCATAGCCCAGCACAAACGATCCCAGACACAGCCCAACAATTTCCGCCCCGTTGTCTCTGGCCTTAACCAGGCCGTCGAGCAGCGTCTGAGGCGGGCGCTCCAGTACGTGCTGCCAGTAGGGTACAACCACAATTTCAGCCGATGCGATCGCGGAAAAATCCTGCGTCGCATGCAGGGCAAAACCGTCTTTCGAGGTCAGGAATCCCGGTTTTTCAGCGCAGATCGTGACGTTAAAGCGCTTTTCCCCGGATACCGTATCGCCAAACAGAATGCAGGGGACGGAGTAGTGGAACGGGCTAAACCCGTCCACCGCGACAATAGCAACGTTAACAAGCGGCATCTGTCTCTCCTTTCCCCTTTAACACTCAGAATATAACGGTTTCGCCGTCCTGAGGAATGCTCACCGCGTCACTTATCTCGTTGGCGTCAACATACTCGCGCAGCGCGCGGCGGGTCAGCAGGCAGTGGTTGATAGCTTCCATATGGGTCGCCACGATTTTCGCCTGCGGCAGCAGGAAATGCACGTTAAGCAGATCTTCTTCCCCCATGATAATTGGCCCAAACCCGATGACGTGGGCGTAACCAGCGTTGAGCACGACAACGTCCGGTTGATGCTTTTGTAGATCGGCCGCAACCGCGTCGCGCCAGATGGTATCCCCTGCGATATAAAGCGTCTTCTCATCGGGATGACGGAAGACCACGCCGCAGGCTTCACCCAGACGCTCTGCCAGCTCCGGCACGGCGTAAGCGCGGTCAGTGCCGTGCTGGCCGCCATAAGTTTTCGCAATCCGGATATCGCCGAACGTCGTTTCGTCGGTCATGACCGTCAGGTTTTGAAAGCCCTGTCCGCGTAGCAGCGCGGCATCGCTATCATTTTGCACGTAGATCGGCTTGTCTTTGGCGATCAGCTCAACGGCATACTGATCCCAGTGATCGTCATGGGTATGGGTGACGATCACCGCATCGGTGTCCAGCAGCGTTTGAACGTCAACGGGAAGCTCGACCATCGGGTTGCGAATATCGGCCCGCGCGGTGCCGGGAAAACCCGGATAAGCACCTTTTGGCGCCAGCATTGGGTCGATTAAAAAGCGTTTTCCCGCGTAAGTGATCAGCTGGGTGGCATTGCGAATTTGCGTAATGTTCATGGGCTATCCTCCGGTTGGTATGAGAAGGAGAATAGCCCCAGGGTGCCGTTAAGAATGTGGGCTAAAGGGCGATGATCGATGAAATCGGGTCAATCGATAAACCGCTTGCGCACCCTTTCCAGCGGCGCAATCAGCAGATTGATAAGCGGTTTACGATCGATAACGATATCGGCGTTCACCGTCATCCCGCCCATCAGCATGCGTTTTTTCTTGTCCGGGTCGGTAAACCAGGAGGGGACGCGCACTTTAGCCAGGTAGTAGTTCTGCCCTTCCTGGAGCGGGATCAGCGCCGAATGGGCATCAATGTTTACCTCATAGAAATCGGACAGCGTCGCCTCCACGGAACCGTATTTGTCCACGGGCCAGGAGTCGAAGCGCAGCTTAACCTTATCGCCTTGCGCCACGCGCCCCACCCCCGTTGCCGGAACATACAGGTACCCCTCCATCGTCGCCGCGGTATTTTTACGGATCACCACCACCACCTCGCTGTTTTGCGTAATGGCCCGGCCTGGCGGGAAGTTAATCGCCACCACGTAGCCATCTGAAGGGGCCAGCATCGCCATGGTGGAACTCCCCCGGCTGGACAGGTTGCGATCAATTTCGCTGATGCGGTTTTTCACGTACAGCTGCTCTTCGCTCAGCGAATCAATTTGCGACTGGGTGCTGTCGGTCAGGCTGGTTTTGCGCGCCTCAAGCTCAAGAATAGTGCTCTCCTCCAGCGTCAGGTTGAGCTGGGCGTTGAGCACATCGTTATGGCTTTTATCGAGATCCACTTTGGAGACATAGCCCTTCCCGGAGACGGATTTCCACGCCTCGTAGGTGTCGGTGCTGTTTTTTAACAGCGCGCGCAGCTTCTTCACCTTATCGCGGGAAACGGCGATCTGCTTGTCAGTGAGAGCCAGCTGCTGCGCCAGATTTTTGCGATACGACGCAATCGAGTCCTCAATGGCCTGGATGCGCTGCTCGCTGCGCTTTTTCTCCGCTTCCATCTGCTGGCGGTCAAACTGCACCACCGAGCCCTGCTTGCCGCCATAGTCCTGCGACACGGTGAACAGCGGATCGTTTTCCTTCACGTACTGGCCGGGCCGGACGGCAAAATCAACAAGGGTTCCGGACTCTCTGGCGCGCACCTCCACATCGCCCTGCGCCGGGATCAGCACCCCGCGTGCCAGCGTGGTTTCCGAAAAGTTGAAAGCAATCGCAAAGACCAGCAGGCAGAGAAAAAAGGCGATGAACAGCGTCAGCACGGTTTTCAGCCGCGGCGCGTTGATTTGATAGCTTTTTGAGAAGTGGTGCGGGATTAGCGCCCGACGCTGTCGGCTTCGGTTTTTTAATTTCACGATATGTCATCCATGATAAATCACTGAAAGATCGTCCCATCCACTCCAGAGCGTGGGGGTTTTGCGCAGCGCGTTCAGCGTGTCGGCGGCGGCCAGACGGTAATCCTCTGGCGCATACGCCTGGCTCTCCAGCCCAAACTCTGCCGCGTGCAGCGAACAGACCGGCAGCAGCGTTCGGACGCTGTAGCCATAACGGGATAAAAACCGCGTGGAGACGTCCGTTAACCACGCCTTGCGATCGCCTGCCTGAATTGGGAACAGCGGCGCATCCGGCAGGCGTTCATCCATCAGCAGCACCGTCACCAGGCGCTGAGGGGCGAAAAACGAGCCGGCGCGCCGTCCGTCGTGTGTGGCCATCAGCTTGTGCAGCGCAGGGTGACGGGTAATAAACTGAAAGCGCACATCATCTGGCGCGGTGGCGAGCAACGCATCCATAATCAGGCCAAAGCCCGCCCAGCGCATGCCCAGAAGCAGGGTGCGAGGCGAACTGTAAAACCCCTGATCCTGCGTCCACTGCGCCACGTACGCATGCAGATCGAAGCGAACGTTGCGCGCCCACAGCGCGGGCGGGAAAATCTGTTCCACGAAGTTAAACCCGCTCAGCTCATGGGCGTTCTGATGCAGAAAATCAGCCGGCACATCGGCCTCCGGGCAGGGCATAAACTGGCTGTAGTTTTGCGCAATCCGGTTTGCCATTAAGGTGCGTCCGGCCTGGCGCGCGCAGAGTCGGGCATAGAGACGCGGCAGAAACATCATTGCTCACTCTCCCGCAGGGTTCCGTTTTCCATGGTATAGAGACGCCCCTGACAGCCCACCACGTCCGGCGAGTGGGTGACAAACACCAGCCCAATCCCCAGGCTACGCAGGTTCGCCAGCACCTTTTGCGCGGTGGTCTTATCCAGGTTCGCCGTCACTTCGTCGCAGAGCAGTAGCTTAGGCTGGCTGTACAGGGCGCGCGCCAGGACCAGACGCTGCATCTCCCCGGCCGAAAAAAAGGTGTTCCCCGGCAGCATCTCCGTTTCGTAACCGTGCGGCAGACGGGCGACGACGTGGTCCACTTCCGCCAGCCGACACGCGGCGATGACCTGCTCTTTATCCGGCGCGCTGTCAAAGCAGGCGATGTTGTCCAGAATCGAGCCGGTGAAGAGAATATCGTCTGCATGGACAATGCGGATGTGCTGGCGCAGCGAGGAAAGATCGCACTCTTCAATGGGGATCTTATTGATCCGCAGCGTGCCAGACGATGACAGCAACATGCCGGAGATCAGACGCAGCAGCGTGGTTTTTCCCGACCCGCTCTGGCCCACAATCACCGCCTCTTCGCCCTGCTTCAGGGTCATGTTGATATGCTGTAGCGTGGCCTCCCGGCCTGGATAAGCAAATGAGACATCCTCAAATTGCAGACAGACCGGCGAGGTGACAATCCGCTTCCCAAACTGGCTGGTTTCAGAGGGGGCAAACAGCAGGTCGCCCACGCGATCCAGCGGCCCCTTAAGGGCATTTTTGTCCAGCAGCTTCTGCGCCACCTGCACCATGGCATCGGAAAAATAGCGCTTATAGCTGATATAGGCGTACAGCATCCCGATACTCATCTGCCCTTCCAGGATCAGCCACGCGCCAAAGCAGACCACCAGCAGCTGCTCGGCATTGATCACCAGCAGCGAAGCCACGTCAAAGCGGGCCAGCAGCCGCTCTTTACGCATCAGCCCGGCGATGTGTTCGCGCTGGGATTTGTCCATCACCGCATCCCGGGCCTGCTCCATATTGTTCGCCTTGAGCGTAATGATCCCTTTCTGTGTCTCTACCAGCAGAGATTCATACTGGGCGGTACGCTCGATGGAGTCATCCACCGCGCGTTGATAGGGGCCGATCAGCGAAAAGCGGATCAGGAAAAACACGCCCATCAGCAGCATCGTCAGCAGCGCAATTTTGACGTTATACAGCAGCATAAACAGCAGGCTGGTGACGGCGATCAGGCTGGAAAAGAGAATTTGCACGTAACCATTGCTGATGAACTCCGCGCAGGCGTGGAGCGATTTTTCAATAGCCAGCACGATGCCCGGCGGGCGCGAGCGGAACCAGCTGGTCTGGGTGCGCAGCATGTAGTGGCGCACGGACTGGCTTAAATCGTCATAGGCAATGTTACGCATCAGGATCTCAAGCAGCTGCTTGAGGAATTTACCGATGACTTCAAAGATAAAGACGATAGCGAAGATCGCGGTGAGCAGGATCACCAGATCGCTGTCGCTGCGGGAAATGGCCTCATCCATAATCAGCTGCACGTAGGTGGGGCTCGCCAGCATGGTGATGAGAGTAAAAATACAGAGCACAAACAGCAGCAGCTGGCGCTGGAACAGGCTCGGAGATTTATTGGCTAACCGGCCAAGCGTGAGCTTTTCATCCGGGGATTTCTTTTCGAAACACGGCGTGGGCTTAAGCTCAAGCACATAGCCGGAAAACAGTTTTTCCGCCTCTTTCAGGCGGTAACGACGCACGCCGCTGGCCGGGTCGTGAACGGTCACGCTGCGGCTGTCGATCTTCACGATGACCACGAAATGGTTGCCGCGCCAGAAGGCGATGAGCGGCAGCTCAGACGTTTCTATTTCAGTGATTTCGCCTTTAAGCACCCGGCCAGACATATTTTTATCGCTGGCAAGGGTCAACAATTCCGCCATTGAGGTTCCCGCATCGGCGGAAACGGAAATCTCCCGGCGCAGCTGGCTGACGGAGACATGGTGGTCATAGTGCCCCAACACCATCGCCAGGCAGGCCAGTCCACATTCGGTAAATTCATGCTGGCGAATAACAGGGGTCTTTCCCTGTTTTTTATACTGAAAGAGCGAAAACATAATGATCCGTGGCTGAAATAAAAAAATGGCCCGGCAATGCGGGCCATGCGTACAACGTGCTTCTCGCTTAGGCGCTGAAGAAACCGCCGATGAAGCCGCCCACCAGGCCGAATACGCCACCGATGGTGCCGCCCAGCGCGCCTAACATCTGGCTGCCCGCGTTATAGCCCGCGCTTGCGCCCTGAATAGCGGCAGCAAACGGATCCCAACCACCGATGATGGCCTGTGCTTTTTTGAAATCGATAACTTGCATGATACTTTTCCTGTAAACGTGAATTAGTTGTAGCTACCAACCAGCGCGCCCAGGAAGCCCATTGCGCCACCCAGAACTCCGCCAACCACACCGCCAACCATGCCCATGATGCTGGCGCCAGTGTCGTAACCCAGCTGTGCACCTTTAACCAGACCAGCGAACGGGTTTAACGCGCCGCCAATAATGTCTTTCGCTTCTACGAATGAAATCGCTTTCATTTTTATCTCCTGTAGTGATGGATCTTTAGCATGATGCTAAAGGCTAATTTCCTTTTATGAAGGAAAGCGGTTGCTACGGGCAGGTGGTCAGCGGAATGATTTTATTGCCATAAATAATCATTCGCCTTGCAGCCTGCCCGGCATTATCTATTTCCAGCCGTTGCCCCGGAGGAATATATTTTGAATTATTGTATTGCGTACTGCACCCGACCGAGGAAACATATTTAAAATAGGTATTCCCAGTATTACTCACTACCCCGTTGCTAAACGCATAATCAAAATGTCGTGTCCATGGACGGACAATCAAAATAGCCTCAAGCGAGACCACCACATCCGACTGGATGCGCTGGCCTTTGCGCGTGATGACCTTTGCCTGGAGCGGCGTCTCGGTGAATTTTACGCGATAGTATCGCTCTTTGTTGTCATGCGGGCCGGTATAGTAAAATTTAAAACCCGCGCGCTCACCGCTCCCCAGCGTTAATTGCTTAGGCGAATACATGACTTCGCCGTCTTTTATTTCGGTTTCTTTTCCCTTCTCTTTAGGAACGTCTACCTGAATAAGCGAAACGGTATAATTCTGACGTTCGCTGGTATCGTTTTTTATCGGCTGAAAAACAACTTCTCTTTCGGGAAGAAAATCAATATTCAGACTTTCGATAATTAAAGCATTTGCCCCTGTGGAAATGAAGCAATTTATTGCAAAAATAGCCAGGAATTTTCCAGTCATGATTGATTAATTCCAGGATGCGCTAACATCTATTCTTCCCTGCGCGGTCACTTCGCCAAACCAGCTATTTCCGTCATAGGTGGTCTTCGATACCGGATTATCCATAACGAACTGGAGGATCAGCGGTGTTTTCCAGAGCCACATATCGGTCACGCCGGAACTCATTTTGTCCCACTCTTCCGCATGGGTGGCTGGCGCCGGGATAGACAGTACCTCGCCTTTACAGTTATGCGCCATGCGCGTCTGGCTTTTCCCCACCAGCACGTTGCCCGGAATGGGAACCGTAAAGCCGTTGCCGCTGAAGGCGCAGTAGTCCACCCCATTCAGGCTTTGAGTAGGCCCGGTGACTTTTACCGTGACCGCAATCGCCGCATCTTTTTGCGCCCCGCTGTAGGTGATGGTGTAGGGGATCTCAATGGGCGTTTCGCCGATGGCGCCTTTCCCGGAGCCGCCCAGACCGTCAGGATCGAGGGCGTAATCCGGGTTGTCGGGCGTAATCTCCAGCCCCGGCTGAATAGGGTTAATCACCAGGCCGCCCCCCGGCTGGAAGCAGAAATCCGCCGCCAGCGAGCTGTTGCCGGGCGTCAGGCACAGGCTGACGATATTGCCAATGCTGCTGCCGTCCCCCGCCTGCGCCACGCTCAGAATTAACGCTTTCGGCAAAAATATTTTAAGGTACGCTTTGCCGCCGTTTTTCTGCGGCGCCGCGAGGAAGGTGTTTGCCAGGACACGCGTATCACTCAGGATACCGCCGGAGATACTGTACCAGGTGTTTTCATCGAAGGTCAGCTCGGCGGCAAGCCCGGTGCCGCCGTTCATGTGCGATTGCAGCACGCTGTTGACGCGGGAAGAGGTGAGCGCCAGCCCCCCGTTGTAACCGGAGATATCTTCCCCAACAAACGTGTATTCAAGCAGGTCGCACAGCACGCCAGAGACCGTGTTGCGGGTGTATTTGGTGCAGGTTGCCCCCGTTGATCCATCAACAATCGTCACCTCGCCGCTGATCGGGTCAATCCCCAGGTTGAGCGCCCTGGCGTTGGTCATGGTCAGCGTGCCCACCTTGTGAAGCGTATTGGTGGTGGTCACTTTGTTGATGGAGCTGATTTGCGGCGTGGAGGTGATGGTCACTTCATCCCCTGGCGCGGCGTTGAGCAGATAGTTAAAGAACGGATCGCCCAGGACCCAGCGCCCGTATGACGTGCCGGGCTCCATCACCGGCGGCTTGACCACCATCGACGTATCGGTATAGCGGGTCGTCGGGGTGTACCCCGTGTTGCCGCAGGACGAGGAACACGCCGTCCCTTTAAAGAACGGAGAGGCGCTGGAGCCGGTCACCGAAAAGTCGATGGTCAGCGCGCTGCCTGCCGGACCGCTGTAGCTGTTGTCCGGGATGTAAGTGGCGATACCGTTATTCGTTTTCGCGCTCAGCGTCGGCCACTCACGCGAACCGTGTAAAAACGCGGTCGAGGTGCTGTTCAGACTAAACAGCCCCGCGCTGTTTCCCGTACCGTTATTGTCCGGATTATTAATGGCGAAATAGGGCAGCTCCTGCGCATGGGCCACCGCGCTCATCAGCAGCAAATTAAGAGCGAATATCTTTTTCATCGTCACGTTCCTGCGTTCCTTTTGCTTCCTGCCAGACGAAATCGCCTTTGTCGCAGGAGATGTCCCCGAGCCACAGCGCACCGCGGTTAGACTCAATGTCCAGGCGCACTTCGCAGACGCTGTCGTCCGGCGTGGCGATACTCAGGACAGGGTTGTTCTTATCAACGTCGATTACGAAGCGTCCGTCGTTCTCCGTCCGGGTCAGCCCAACGTGGTTTTTGATCTGCGTGGCGCCAATCGGATTGCCGTTTGCATCCACAAGGCGGCCAAACAGGGTGACGATTTTCTTCACCTGCGGCTTCATCACCACGGTATTGCCCGGATAAACCGTGATATGGCGACGCGCATTCGCGCCAATCTCATAGCTTTCCGTACCGGTTTCACTGTTCATCACTTCCAGGTCATAAGCCTGGTATGCCGGCAGCGACAGCCAGGTTTTATCCCCTTTGATGCGTTCTGCCCGGCCGTTAAGCTTCAGGGTCAGCGCTTCATCAGATTTGAGACCGGTACTGACAATCACCCCTGCGCTTTCGGTGCCTTTCCCGGCGGCGATGGCCTCTTTGGACCAGCCCACGCTGCCGTCACTGGTCAGCGTGGAGTTCCATCCTTTACTCATGCCGCTCTGGACGCTGAGGATGTTGCTGTTCCACGGCGTGTCGAAGTTCACGCTGCCGCCGCCGCTTACGCTGCGATCCTGGCGGCTGTTAAAGGCTTTCGAGACGTTGGCGGTGGCCGATTTCAGGTAATCGCCTTCAAACTGGCGGCTGGCGCTGACGTTCAGCGCCGTGCCGGTATCGCGATTGTGGGAAACGCCAACCGACACGGTATTTCCGAGCGGTATGGCGAAATCGAGCATCACGTAGCGATCTTTCTCTTCGTAATACCCGTCGTATTTGTTGCGCGACATCCCCACCCGCAGGCGCGCTGTACCGTAGCGACCGGCGTATAACCCCTGGGAGTAGTCCAGCTGATAGCGTTTATAGCGATAGAGGTCGTCCTCCTGACGCATCAGACTCAGGTTGCCCGCTGAGGGCAGGCCGAACGACGGCAGGCTAAAGGAGGCGCCCCAGGTGTTGCCCTTGCTCTCATAGATATCGAGGAACTTGCCGCTGGAGAGCTGTTCATGGGAGTACCAGACCGAACCGATCTGCCACGGCAGGCTGAGATTCGCGCCGTAGTTGGCGCGGTACGTTCCGTCGGAGGCGGCCATGGTCTGGGTATTCACCGAGAAATAGCCCGTCAGGTTCAGGGAGGCCCACAGCTCGCTGACGATGTGTTCCCGCATCATGTAGGTGGAGGCGTTCCAGTCGACCATCCCGCTGCGCTTGCTGAACGAGGCCCCCACCAGCGACATGGTGTCTTTATGTTTGGTGTCGTAATCGTAGTAGTAGGTGTTGTCCTGCTCGTTTTTGTGTTTCGCGTATTTTTTATAATTGACGACGGATTTATCGCGGCTATACATCCCGCCCCACATCTGCCAGCGCAGTGTTTCCGACACGTTGCTGGAGAACGGCTTATTCACGGTGTACATGCTACGCGACACGGTGCGGCTTCCGCTCACCACCTCAACTTCGATGCTGTAGATCCCGTAGGGCAGGCTGCTGGTGTCAATTTCATGGTTGCCGACGTCAAAGCGCTGAATCCCGATAAGCTGCCCGTCACGACGAATACGGGCCTCGCCCGCCGTGGGGAAATAGACCACCACAGGCGTCAGAGAGAGCGTGTTATCGCGCTTACGGGAGTTGGCCTGGTTGCCCATGGAAACGCCGTAGACTTCACCGCCGGAAATCCCGCTGACGCTCGCCAGAGACTGCATCGCCCAGCCGTTCAGCATGCCCGCGGCGTAGCGCATCCCCTGATAGTCGCGCTCCCACATAACCGCGTTCATCTGGGTATCGCTGCTGCTCTCGTTGACGTAGCCAGAGCCGTCGATCAGCACATGATCAACGCCCATTGAGATCCAGTTTCTTGCGTTCAGATAGCCCGACGACCAGCTATCACCGTAGCCGCTCTCGGTGTGATACGCCCCGAGGTTGTAGGAGAACGTGCCGCTCAGGTCGTCAGACTCCGGCGCATCAATGTCCACCTCACGCGGGCGAATATTCACCCCGTAGTCGCTCTGCGACAGATTCAGCAACAGGCGCATTTTTTTCTGATCCAGCTCGAACGCGGACCCCGTACTTACCGGAATGCGCATCTGGTCATCAAACTGCTTGTCGTTAATGCTTTGCAATAACGTTCTCATCTCTTTTGACAGACGAATGCCGTTATCAGACTCCTGGACCTGAACGTCCCTCAGCCCCAGCTTCAGATCTTTTGCAAAGAGCGTCACGTCACCGATACGAACATATTCGCTCGCCGTGCCTTCGTGGTTCCCTTGTTGTGCTGAGTGTGGACGCGTATTCACCAGATAGACGGGAATTTTGATCCCCTGCTCCAGCAGTGCATAAAGCGAGTCGGGAAAACGGTAATTAGCGATAACCACGGAGCTTGAGGCTGCATGCGCAAGCGCGGGCAGCGTGCCGGATGCGCAAGCCATCATCACCGGCAACACTAATTTATTTTTCACCATGCATCTTTACTTAACAGGTATGAACTGTTTCAGGTCCCATATTCCGAGATGAAAATGGTTATCCGTAACGTTGATATCCTCGATAGCGCGCGAGGTATCCGGCATCAGGTAGAAGTTTTTGGTACACGGCGTAGTCGGTGATTCCGGATTCGGCTTCAGGCAGGTTCCGGTCGCATTGACGCGAAAAGCGGTGTTCCCTTTATTGGTTATTTTTCCCGCCACATAGACGAAGTCGATCTTCTTATCACGGGGCTGAACCACCAGAATGGTGCTCACCACCGCGCGCGTCATCCCGGTACCGTTTTTTGGTGAACCGCTGTCCACCTCTTCGCTCACCCCTTCATCAGTGAAGGTAATGCGGTAGTAACGCTCTTTGTTATCGGCGTTCCCGTGATAGTAAAATTTGACAATATTGCTGGTACCGGCGGGCATTACCATGCGCGTGGGCGTCAGCAACAGCTCGTCCACTTTCTCCGGATTAATGACGATCCCTTCATCCATTGGGCTACTGATCCGCTGTGCGCGAACAGAAACAATACGCACGCTGTCTGCTTCGTTTTTTATTTCCTTGGCGGTGGAGTCAGCATCCGCAGGAATAATGGTGGTGACTTTTCCCACATTAATGGCCAGCGCGGAGGAAGAGATAAATAATAAAAATAAGAAGGCGGATTTGAGGTTAAACATGCTATTTCCCTAAACAGGGGCTTGCGCCCCTGGATCGATCAGGCCTTAGCCCCAGGTTGCGCGGAACGCAACAGATACGGTCCCTTCCCACAGGCTGTTGGTCAGGTCTTTGAACTCTTTCGCAGTACCCGCGTTGTCCTGAGCGGAGTCAACGTAGAAGACGAATTTGTCCTGGCCGGTAATTTCGGTATCTGCCGCCGCGCCTGCGCTGGTGGTCAGGTTCCACAGGCCAGAAGAGACGCCGGTGTTAGAAGAAGAATCAACCAGCGTGGTCCATGCGGTTGATTTCGCCCCCACGGTGCCACCAATAGAGCCCAGGTCGTTACCGCCCCAACGCGCACCCACTTTCAGCTTGGTCGCTTCACCGCCCACGCTGAACAGCGTGTTGTTTGAATCGTCGAGGATAGCTTCGAGTTTGAAGCTGGTCGCCGTAGAGTGATCGCCACGGATAGCCACATCAAACAGACCGGTATCGGTGTTGAAAGATTTGGTATTGGCGCTGTAAACGAAGTTCAAAGCACGCGTTGGCGTAACAACCAGGTCGGATTCGCTGTCTTTGGTCGCGGTTGCCTGCCAGGTGGCAGAAGCCGTCGTTTCTGCTGCATTAACTGCGCTCAGGGCAGAAACAGACAACAGGGAGCCCAGAACGATAGCGTTCAGTTTGTTCATTTATTTAGTCCTTCAAAAAAGAATCCACGTGTATAAAAAGGGGAGCCCCTTTTTCGAGGCGGAGTATAGACAGCCGCAAAATAACGAGGCAATACAGAAAAATTCACTCGCCGGAGAATAACAATAAAAATATAAATAAATTTCTCGTATCTTATTGTTACGTATTGAGTAAATCACTCAATTTCCCGAGCAATAGATAAATATCGATTTTTCAGTAAAGAGAAATATCAGGACGTCGGAACAGCCACACACATCATTACAGGCAAAACCAGCCCCTTAATTAACCAGGCGTGCGGTTTAACGCGGGTAATATAGAAGAAGTTGATATTATCAAGTAACATTTCGTTTACAACGCCATCCGGTGCCGCATCATCTTCAGATTTATTCAGCTTTTTATCCTTAATATAAAAGATATTGCTTCCGTCGACTTTTTCCACGCTGAGCGTGTAATTTCTGTCAATCAGGTAGCTTTTGCCCTCTTTCTTGAGTACGCCTTTATGAATAACCGTCACAACATCTTTGTTGTTAAACAGGAAAAGCGTGGTTAGCGACATATCGGTTAACTCACCCGTGGAATAGGTTTTCCAGGAAATGGTATCTGACTGGCAGCCAAACCCCTCATCCTGCGTTCTGGTAAAATAGATCCACAACAACGCGATGGCAGACAGCGCCAGTACGATACTGAACAGTACACTCATTTTAGTCCTTGACATATTTTAACTCCCGGTCAGGCTTCTGTAAGAAATGCAGTTCTTATAATCGTCGATACTGTCCTGCTGATAACAGATGGCCAGGAAATAATTTTCTATCTGCGACTTTTTAAACCTGGAATAGTAAGCATCTGCAACCTGGTGTTGACAGTCGATATGTTGACTGGCAATGACCTCTTTTACGTGATTAAAGTAGTGCTGTCGCGGCTGATACATATTCTTATCGATCAGGTATACCGTACACCGGTCCACTTTACCGAGCAGATGCATATCAGAATCTTTCAGGCTCTCGGCATAGGAATCCCTTTGGTGCAACAGTAAAACAGCGGTGCCGATAACGGTAATCAGTAATAACGTGCAAAGAGAAATAAAGAGTCTGTGCAGCGATATTAATTGTTTAGGCGGATCGGCATCTTTCTTATGCGCTAGCGTATCGAATGCTTCAGAGGCAGATTGTTCACTAAGCGTTGAAACAACCGGCGGCCTGACCGTGTGATGTTCAATATGCGCGGCAAGGCTAAATCCCTTGCCACGTATCGTTTTTATCAGTAAAGGATCGCATCCTAAAGTACGAAATGCTTTTCTGATTTCACTTATGGCAACATTCAGACTCACCGAAGAACCAGAGAAACCATGATCCTCCCAGACCTTCTTTATCAGGTCGTCTCTGTCGAGAGTTTTACCATTATTGATGATAAGTTCATAAAGCAGACGACCCGCCTGGTTAGATAACTTAATGGATGACTCTTCCTCTCCATTAATCATGATCATACCGGTGTCGACTTCATAAAGCATTGTAAGATCAATGAGATACTTCATATTATTATTACGCCATTGTTAAAATTATGTGCATTTGCCAGGCAATAATAAGTCTAAAGTTTGTGTGGTCAAGTCGCGTGATATTAATTGAGAGATGAATTCATAAAGCTTCATTAATTAACAATTATTAAATCATTAATAAAAATATTCGAACTAACGCATTTAGGTTAAAACATTAAAAAAAACTAACTCGCAAGATTATAATCTTAAACTTTAGAAGTTGTTGGAATAATGTTTTGTTATGTACTTTTTTAGTGCAACATAATATCGTCAAAGCATTCTCCCGAGTCGCCATGCGTCTAGCCGGTACATCAGGGACATGTGTAGCCGATTAACATTCATTTTAAATAACACAAATCTTCATGGAGTTTATCATGTTCAAATCGATCATGACCGTATCACTGCTGGCCGCCGCTATTGCTTCTACCAGTGCAGTTGCCGCAGACAATTCAGCGGGTGGTATCATTAACTTTACCGGCGCTATTACCGATACAACCTGTACCATTAACGGCGGTAAAAGCGCGGACTTTACCGTTGCGCTTTCCCCTATTTCGGTAAAAGATGCAGGCACCACGGTTGGCCTGATCACTAAGAATAAAAAATCTATTGCGCTGACGTTCTCAGGTTGTTCACCAGCAGCCGGAACAACCGGTACCCCGCTGAAAGTGTATTTCTCCAGCGCGGATAATATTTCCACTGACGGTAAATACCTGCTGAATAACAGCGTGAACGAAAGCGATGCCAGTGTGGCACGTAATGTCGGTTTTGCGTTAGTGGAGCCAGGTTCGTCTACGCCAATTACCCTGAACCAGCCTTACACTACGGATATTATGGGTACAGCGACCGCGCCAGATTCCGAGACGCTGACGCTGGATGTTTATTACTATAAAACGAACGCCGCTGCCGCCACCGTGGGCGAGTTAAGCTCCAACGTAACGTATACCATTTCCTACCTGTAATAATGATTATTCAGGCTCTGTTTTCGCAGAGCCTGTATTTAAGGTTGCAATCATGCGCAAGGCAATTTTGCTGGCAGGCTTACTGCTAAGCACCGGTCACTCATGGGCCAATATTGTCATTAATGGCACCCGTGTCCTTTATCCTGAAAATAACAAAGAGGTGATCGTCCAGTTAATGAATACGGGCGATGCGCCCGCTCTGGTGCAATCCTGGATAGATGACGGTGATATTAATTCCACGCCGGAAACAGCCAATGTGCCGTTTCTGCTGTCGCCGCCGGTGATAAAAGTTAACGAACATAATGGCCAACAGCTTCGTATTAAAAAGCTGCCGTCCAGCTTGCCTGCGGATCGCGAATCCGTCTTTTTCCTGAATGTCCTCGACATTCCGCCCAGACCTGAAAATCTGCAAAATCAGAATACCGTTCAGCTGGCGATTAAATCCCGTATCAAACTTTTTTACCGGCCCGCTGCGCTGAAAGGCACGCTGGATGACGCGGTGGCGAAACTGACGCTCGCCGCCGAAGGCGATCGCTTTCGCATTACAAATAACAGTCCGTTCCATATTACGGTCGCCAATATTTCGCTGGGTAAAACGAAATTGCTCCAGGAGTCCCCGATGGTTTCCCCGTTTGGGCAGCTGACGGTCGCCGCAAAAAATACGGTTAAGCGCGGACAAACCTTCCAGCTGATGTATGTGGACGATCTTGGCGCGTATAAAACCCGGACTTTCACCAGTCAGTGATCGGAAAGACTCACCATGAAAATGAAACAAAACAGACTCTGTCTGCTGGCAGTCTGCACGCTTCTGCTTTCGCATAAATCAGGGGCCGTCTCGTTTGATCCCTCCCTGCTTGCTGGCGCATCCGGTGAGTCCGATCTGTCTCGCTTTTCCGAAAACAACGCCATGCCTGCCGGCAGTCAGGAGATGGATATCTACGTAAACGGCAGCTGGAAGGGACGTTATACCGTCATCTACGGCGAGCAGCGTGACGACATCCGCCTTGCCTGGAAAGATGCCCGGTCGCTTGGCATCAACACCACGTCCGTGCCTGCGCCCGCCATTGCGCACGGGCAGGTGCAGCTGCGCGATCTGGTTCAGGGCGGTGAAGTCAAAACCGATACCAGCACCCTGAGTCTGGCGCTTACCGTTCCGCAGGCGGCTGTGCTGCGTACTGAAGAAGGTTACATTGCCCCCCAGTTTTGGGACGAGGGGATCCCGGCGCTGATGCTCTCGTGGAACACGACCTGGTATAACACCCGTGCAAAAGGCGCTGCGAAAGACACAAATGATGATTTTTATGCCGGGCTGGATTCCGGCGCCAACCTGTTCGGCTGGCAGTTTCGCGACAGCAGCGCCTGGCGGAAAACGGCCAGCGGAGAGAGTAGCTGGCAGAATAATACCCGCTACCTGCGCCGTCCCCTGGCCTCGCTGAAATCCAACCTGACGCTGGGTGACTTTTATATTCCTGGCGATCTGTTTGATTCCCTGCGCGTGCGCGGCGTGTCGCTGGCGTCGGACATGAAGATGCGCCCAAATTCACAGCAGGGTTTTTCACCGGTGGTTCACGGCGTGGCACGGACGAACGCCCTGGTGAAAGTTATCCAGAATGGCAACGTGATCTATCAGGAGAACGTACCGCCGGGCCAGTTTACCCTCGACAGCATTCAGCCTACCGGCTCTGCGGGCGATTTGCTGGTGGTGGTGCGTGAAGCGGACGGTTCACAGCAGTCCTTCACGGTGCCGTTTTCCGCCGTGCCCGGGATGCTAAAAGAAGGGGTGAGTCAGTACAGCGTGGTGGCGGGTAAAGTGCACCAGAACACGCTCGATGCCGAACCCGCATTCATGCAGGCCACGCTGCGCTACGGGTTTAATAACCTCATCACCGGGTATACCGGGACGATTATTAGCGATAACTACCAGGCCGGGCTTGTCGGTACCGGGTGGAACCTTCCGTTTGGCGCGGTCTCGTTTGATGTCACCCACGCCAAAACCACCCTACAGGATCGCACCAGCAGCGGTCAGAGTTATCGCGTGTCGTACAGCAAATTTATCGATACCACCGCCACCAACTTCACCCTGGCGGCCTATCGCTATTCCACTAAAGGCTATTACAGCTTCAGCGACGCGCTCTATTCGCGCGAAGGGTATCAGCGCCTGAGAGCGCAGTACGACGACTATGAAGATCGGTTTGGCGTTGCGCCCGACATGTCGCTAAGCACCTGGGATGCCCTGCGCGCGGCGCAGCCCAAGAATACCTTTACGCTTAACCTTAATCAGCGCCTGCTCAATAACTGGGGCACGGTATTTGTCTCCGGCACACAGCGCGATTACTGGAACTCACAGCAAACCACGCGCGAATACCAGATGGGCTATTCCAACGCCATCGGCCGCGCCAGCTATACCCTGTCGGCCAGCCGGGTACGGAACAGGGACAGTGAAGAAGAGACGCGCCTTTACCTCTCCCTCAGCCTGCCGTTCTCGCTGTTTGATAATAATGCCTGGATCACCTCCAGCCTGACGGCCAGCGATTCGCATTACGAGCAGAGCAATATCAGCATGAGCGGGAACGCGCTGGCGTCGAACCGCCTGAGCTACACCCTCTCCGGCAGTAATGCGCGGGGGGGTAAAAATGCGGCAAGCGTTAACGCCGCGTACCGTTCGAACTTCGCGACACTCGGTGGCTCTTACAGCGAATCCTCCGACTACCGCCAGACCGGGCTCAGCGGACGGGGAAGCCTGGTGGCCTACCCGTGGCACGTTCTCGCCTCAAACGAAACCGGCACAACCATGACTATCGTCGATGCGCCAAAAGCGGAGGGACTGATGGTGAACGGCGATGAAAGCATTATGACGAACCGCGATGGCGTGGCGCTGGTGCCTTACGCCACCCCGTATCGCAAAAACGCCATTACGTTATCGCAAACGGAAAACAGCGCTGGCGCGGAGGTGATCGGCAACATGGCTAACGTGGCCCCTTACGACGGGGCGGTGAGCTACATCCGCTTCGAAACCGACAAACGCGAGTCATGGGTACTTCATGCGACGCGTGCCGACGGCAAACCGCTGCCCTTTGGTACCGAAGTGCTGGATGAACACGGTGAATCTGTCGGGTATGTCGGCCAGGCCAGCGTACTGTATATCCGCGCTGAACAGCCGCCACGCGCGCTCAACGTGCATCTCCGGGGCGGGAAGTGCGAAATCTCCGCCCCAGCCTGGGGGCTGAACAGCCCCTCATCGGTTTGCCATTAATTACGGATTATCAAAATGTTACGATCATTCATATTCCTGCTCCTCTCCAGTATTAGTGGGATGAGCTATGCCACCTGCTCCGGCAGCAGCATCGTTTATGGCACACCGATTACCATTGATTTATCGGATAAGCTGAGCCCGGCCACGCCCACATGGACCGGCAGCTTCAGCACCCAGTACAGCGGCTCATTCAACTGTACGACAGGTAACAGTGAATTTTCTTACACGCCGATCCTCTCGACCGACAGCAAATACGCGACCATCCTCGGGTTCAGCAATAACAAGTATATGGTGCGGGCGGAGATCACCAATCCCCCGGCCAATAAAACCCTGACTGCCAGCGGTAGCCATACGGCGTCTGAGCTGAACACACCGTTTACGGTTCGCTTCACCCTCGTTAACCAGAGCGGCACTACCCTGACGGGGGATACGGCGAACATGAGCGACGTTCTGTTCGTCAGCGACATGAGTGGGTTATCCTTCTGGGAAATCATCACCTGGCCAATCAATCAGGTCATCAAGATAGCGCAGTGGTTATTCAGCGGGTTCAAGTGGCCTTACGACAACCGCGATATGTTTGGTCAGCCGATGATCATCAAATACGCGCCAAAACTGACTACCTGTTCCTTTGATAATGCGGGGCTGACCGTAGCGCTGCCGACGCTCGGCATTCCCCAGCTCAGTGCATCCTCACAGCCGGGGCTGACGCCTTTTTCACTGAACATGAGCTGTCAGAACGTCGGGGTTAACGGCAATTCCGATCGGGCAATTGAGATGTTTCTGTCCAGCACGCAGTTGCTCTCAACAGACAGCTCGGTGCTGATCGACAGCAGCAGTAGCGCGGCGCAGGGCGTGGGGCTACGCCTGATAAAACGTGACGCCCCGCAAACGCCGGTGACCTTCTCTACCTCAACCACCAGCCGTGGCAACGCCACGATGATTTTCAGCGTGGCGGCTGGCGCGGCGCTGGACGAACATTTCACCCTTCCGATGGCGGCGTACTATTATGTGTGGGCGCCCGCCCAGGTGAGCCAGGGTAAGATCAATACATCGGCTACGCTGAATATTATCTATCCCTGATGTGAGCTATTTCTCCATCTTTCCAACCGCTTGCACATACTTAATCAGTTCGCTGTGGTTGGAAAGATTCAGCTTTTTCATCGCATTGTGCTTCTGCGTCGCAATGGTACTGACCGAACGGTTTCGATGACGGGCAATCTCCGTCGTTGAAAATCCTTCCACGATAAGATGGAGCACCTCCCACTCTCTGGCCGAGAGGATGGAGCGCGCCCGGGAACCGGACCGCATTACCCGCCTGAGCCACGAAGAGATCGACGGTGTTTGCCCGTCCGCCATGAGCAACGCGGGTAATTCCTTTTTCAGTTCAGTCAATTCATCCTGCTGACTGATGGTTAATTCAAATTTCATCTCCAGAACTTTTTTTAACAGCCCGTAAGGCAGCTCGGGCACCAACAGAACACGCCTGACGTGATGGGTTTTACATAAAGATGTAAAACGGCTGCTGACCTCCGCACTCCACTCTTTATGATTAAGCAGATAATTAAATTCAGTGAAGAAAACATCCACGTTATTATCCGCGACCGCCGCCAGCGCCTGTTCAGTGGAATCGACCTGAGTAATGTTCAATACGTAATCGGGTAAAAGATCATGGAGCGTCCGGAATATTATCTCTTTAAATATATTTATTTTGTAAAACACCATTACCCTTACGATACGTTCAGTATTATTCATGTCTTTTCTAAATTCTCGTGACCGGAGGAAAATGATAATAGTTTATGTACTCATCACTCACAACCTCTTCACGCCAGGATTTTATCCTTCTCAGGCTTAAAAATCTGAACAAGGACATTAAATTTATAGAAAAAATTCTATTTTATTCTGCACGCCGTTTCCTCTTGCAGATAAAGCCTTGTCGATAACCCTGCCGCGATCACAATTTCTCTTTCAGGAATAGCAGTAAGCCACTGAAAAAACGGTGGATAAACCCCATCAATCAACCTTCTGATGCTTATTAATCGCCCATTCACAGAATAAAAATCTGGCATGAATATTATTAGAAGATTAAAACAATTGCATATACCATTAAAACCATTTTTCAATTTTATCTTCCTCTAATAATTGGCATCAGCTTTACTCGACGGTTTGTATTGGCTTACATTGATGCCATCGCATCGCGTTATTTAAAAAGTGCTCGCCATTCTTTTAATAAGAGAGTGCGAACCGCCATTTTCTCTTATATGGACTGTTTACTCAGCGAAAGGAGAATGCCAATGCAAAATAAAAAAACAATTCACGTTGCCGTTGTTGACAGCTGCGAATTCACGATGATTGGCCTGCAATCGCTCGGAAAGCGTGAGCCTGATGAAAAACACGACGTTATTTTCCATGGGTTTACCCATATCGAAGAACTTGCTATGAGTGAACAACTCTTTGATATCATCATTTATGATCCGTTGAATACGCGTCATTTCCGGGTGACGACGAATGACGACATTCTCTGTATTAAACAGAAACAAGTGACGGCGAAGATCTATATCTATTCGTTATCCGCCGGCTATTTGAAATTCAAACATGTTGATGGAGTAATCAGCAAAAGAGTCTCCCTGGGGGATATCAAAGCGCTGTGGCAAATACTGATGAGCCAGACGCCGCAAGAGTCTGGTCGTTACAACGTAGGCATGACTACCCGCTTACGCACCCCGGCGAGGCTGTCCAGCGAGGAGGCCAGCGTATTGCGCGGCTATTCCTGTAATCTCAAAACCAAGCAAATCGCCCGTCAGCTGGGGTGTAACGTCAGGCTGGTTTACTTTTATAAAAACAACGCCATGAACAAGCTTAAGGCCGTGCGTGGCCCCTCGTTTTACCAGAGCATTCGCTGGATCCTGAATTAAGAATTTGACCGTGTGTCGTTTGCCTTTTGTTCCCGTGTCCGCGGGAACCTTTTTTCATTTCCTGAAGGCTGTTCCATGTATACCGTTCTTCCCTCTCCCCTGTTGCAACGTATCTCAGGGCTGCGATTCCAGCCGCTTGTCGATCTTCATTCGGGCCAGATGTTCGCGCATGAAGTTCTCGTGGAGATCCATAACGTCAATCTGGAGATATTATTTGCTTCTCTGCCTTCGCGCAGCGCGCTGCAAATCTTCTTCTGGCAGGCCAACACCCTGTTACAGATACCCGCCCGGGACGCTTACTGGCTAAACCTTCCGGCAGAGCACCTTCTCGACGAACGCGCTATCCGGTTGTTGCTGGCGTTACGCCATCAGCAGCGGTTAACGATTGAAATTCAGGATCCTCACACCATCACACGGCTGAGTAAGGCTGAGCAACATCGTCTTCATGCCACGCTTGTTCGGTTAAAAGAGGCGGGATGGCAAATCTGGCTGGACGATTTAACCCGGGAGTTGGCTGAGGCGTTCGCGCGGCTTGCGCTGCCGCTGGATGGGGTAAAAATTGACCGCTCAGCGCTGCGCGAGCGCGCGCCGCTTGCCCCGTTTGTGCAGGAGGTCAGGGCAGGTATCGCGCAATCAATTCTTATCGAAGGCATCGAGAATTCGCGGGATCTGGCGCGCGCCCGCACGTCTGGCGCACAGTCTGGCCAGGGTTTTCTGTGGCCCGAAAGCCGCACCGATGCCCGCGTAACGCTGTGAGGGCCAGCTTACCGTGGCCTACCAGCCCGGCACCGCACCGCCGTTAAAAATGGTCTCTGCCGCTTTCGCTACTTCCGGCGACTGATAGGACTGGATAAATTCCTTCACGTTTTCGGCGTCTTTGTTGTCTTCTCGCGTGACCACTATATTCACGTAAGGCGAGTTTTTGTCCTCAATAAAGACGCTGTCATGTACCGGAGACAGCCCCGTTTGCTGAAGATAGGTGGTACTGATGATGGCCACATCCACTTTCGGATCGTCCAGCACGCGCGGCAGCTGCGCCCCTTCCAGCTCCATAATCTGTACGTTTTTCGGGTTCGCGGTAATATCCAGCGCCGTTGGCAGCAGGCCAACATCTGGTTTAAGGGTAATCAGCTTCTCTTTTTGCAGCAGCAACAGCGCGCGGCCGAGGTTGGTGGGATCGTTTGGAATCGCAATGGTTGCGCCATCCTTCAGCTCAGACACCGATTTAATCTTTCGGGAGTAACCCGCCATCGGGAAGACGAAGGTATTGGCCACGGCGACCAGCGTGTAATTGTGCGCCTTGTTATCTTGTGCAAGGAACGGGCGATGCTGGAAGACGTTGGCGTCCAGTTCGCCCTGGTTGGTGGCATCGTTGGGTAGCAGCGAGCCGCTAAAGCCCACCAGCTCAACATCCAGACCGTATTTCTCCTTTGCCACCTTTTTGGCGACTTCCGCCACGTCCTGCTCAGCGCCATTAATCACGCCGACTTTAATGTGTTTGGCATCATTGCCGCCTTGATCACAGCCCGCGAGCAGCAGGCCAGTCAGGAGAAGCGCACCCAATCGAAGTTTCACGAGACAGTTCCTTTTGATAGACGTTTTGAAGACTATATCGACAACGAGACGGCAGGCTAAAAAACGAAAAGGAATCAGTAAGACGGTTAAGTTATATGCGGCCTGTTGCCGGGTGGCGCTGCGCTTACCCGGCCTACGTAACGGGCGAAGTGTAGGCCCGGTAAGCGTAGCGCCACCGGGCGATGGGCATCAGGCTACGGTAGTCCAGGCGCAAGCAGAACCGCTAACCTCACGCCTGCCGACGCAGCGGCGCTTCGCGCAAAAACCACGACAGCACAAACGCCAGCACCATAATCCCCGCCGCCAGCATGAACACCGCATGGATCGCCGAGCCGAACGCATCCAGATAGTCCAGACGCAGGGCATCAGGCAGATGGTGTATGGCAACGGGATTAAGTTCGCGCGGCAGTTCCGCCCCTTCCGGCAGCCTGTCGGTCAGCCCTGATTGCAGAATATGGGTGAACACCGCGCCAAACAGCGCAACGCCAATCGCCCCGCCAATGGAACGGAACAGCGTCACCCCAGAGGTCGCTACGCCGTATTGATCGGCTGACACGCTGTTCTGCACCGCCAGCACCAGCACCTGCATCACCAGTCCCAGCCCCATGCCCAGCACGCCGGTAAACAGGTACAGCTGCCAGGTTGGGGAGGTGATTGAAATGCGCGTCAGTAACACCATCCCCACCACGCCGAGCAGCGTGCCGAGGATCGGGAACAGACGATATTTCCCGGTACGGCTGATGATGCGCCCGCTGATAATGGAGGTGAGCAACAGTCCCCCCATCAGGGGGATCAGCTGCAAACCGGCCTGCGTCGGCGTGGCGTCTTTTACCACCTGTAAATAGAGCGGCAGGAAAGTGACGGAGCCAAACAGCGACATGCCGATAATAAAACCGATCAGGCTACAGAGCAGGAAGCTGCGGTCGCGGAAGAGCGACAGCGGGATAATCGGCTCCCACGCCAGCCGCTCTTCGTAGATAAACCCGGCGATCCCCGTCAGGCCGAAGGCCAGAATGCACCACAGCTGCGGGTCGCTCCATTGGCGGATCGTCCCGCCCTCGGTGGTAAACAGAATGATGCACAGCAGCGCCATGCTGAGGTAAATCGCTCCCAGGTAATCAATCTCATGCTTGCTGCGCCGCGCGCTACCGTGGAAAACCGCCCCAATCACCAGCAGCGCAAACAGCCCCAGCGGCAGGTTGATGTAGAAAATCCAGCGCCAGGATGCATGCTGAACGATAAACCCGCCGATCAGCGGGCCTATCACCGTCGCCAGGCCAAACACGCCGCCAAACAGCCCCTGATAGCGACCCCGATCGGCAGGCGGGATCACGTCCGCCACGGCGGCCATGCTGATCACCATCAGGCCGCCGCCCCCCAGCCCTTGCAGGGCGCGCATCAGCACCAGCTGGGTCATGTTCTGCGCCAGGCCACACAGCGCAGAGCCCACCAGGAAAAGCACTATTGCGATTTGCAGGACGATTTTACGGCCAAACAGATCGCCGAATTTGCCATACAGCGGCACCACGATGGTCGAACTGAGGATATAGGCTGTCACCACCCAGGAGAGCTTATCCAGCCCGCCCAGCTCGCCGACGATGGTCGGCAGCGCGGTGGAGACAATGGTCTGATCCAGCGCCGAGAGCAGCATCACCAGCAGGAGTGCGCTGAACAGCAGCTTAATTGACGGTGCGTTTTTCGCAGGTTGAGTCATTACGTCAGACTCCATAAAAGATCGCTTGAAATTAATTAATCGAATAATTAATATTCAGGTAAGTTATGGATAAGATCAAGAGACAGCGTGACCGTGCCAGCACTAAAAGACAATTCTGAACCCCGCCGTCCCGGACGTCCGCGCGGCGGCAAGCGCGTTACCGCCAGCCGCGAACAGCTGCTGGACATCGCCCTGAACCTCTTCTCCCGCCAGGGGATCGCCAATACGTCGTTGAACGCTATTGCCCGCGAAGCCGGCGTGACGCCCGCCATGCTGCACTACTACTTCGACTCCAGAGAACAGTTACTGGATGCGATGATTGAGGAGCGCTTCCTGCCGTTACGCGAGCGGATCGGGGCGATTTTCGCCGACAACCGGGATTCGCCGGTGGATGCCCTGACGGAAATGGTCAGGGTGCTGGCCGAACTGGCGGAAAAGTATCGCTGGTTTGCCCCGCTGTGGATGCAGGAGGTGATCGGCGAGATGCCGGTACTGCGTACGCATTTGCAGGAGCGCTTTGGCGATGAGAAATATCACACCACGCTGGCAACCATCAAAGGCTGGCAGCAGGAAAGAAAGCTGAATCCGGCGCTGGCCCCCGAACTGCTGTTCACGACGCTGCTGAGCCTGGTGCTGGTGCCGTTCTCTCGCATGCGCAATGACGAGAGGCTTAATGCCCTCTCGCCGGAGATCGTTGTGCGCCACGTGTTAGCCGTGATCGGCAACGGGATCGGTGGTTAAAGATCCCTGGTCAGATAGTGTCTCTGCATTCCCTGATAAGGGTAATCCTGCAAGGACATCTGCACCTGATAACCCTGTTTTTCATAGAACGGACGCGCCTGGAAGCTGACCGTATCCACCAGCGCGTGACGACACCCTTTACGACGGGCCTCCTCTTCAGCCGTTTTGATCAGCTGGCTGCCGACGCCCGTTCCCCTCACCCTGTCGCTGACCCACAGAAAGTCGATATTCAGCCAGTCGCCTTTACGTACACCGATTAACCCGCCCAGCATGACGCCGTTGTCGTCCCGCACATATACGCCAATATCGCCACTAAACGTCGCCAGATCTAAATACTGCGCGTTATAGGCTCTTAGCCCCGTTAATAATTCTTCTTTTTCTTCAGCCGTGACTTTATCTGTAATGCTCAGGTGCATAAATCTCTCCTTATTTTCAGCGCAATCTGAATATCTCACAGCTTAACCTTCATAAAAACTCCTTATTTCCTCCATTGTTTAAACAAGGAAATATTCATTCAATATGTAAATAAAAAAAACCTTTCCAATAGGCTCCGAAAACGTATAATGAGAACGATCATTCTCACTTTTTACGGTAGCCGACGATGAGCACAAAGCTGGAAGCACGACAAAAACTACGGCAGGACGAAATCATCACCGCCGCGCGCCGCTGCTTTCGCGCCAGTGGATTTCACGCTGCCAGCATGTCGCAGATCGCCAGCGAAGCCAGGCTCAGCGTCGGACAAATCTATCGCTATTTCAGTAACAAAGACGCGATCATTGAAGAGATGATCCGGCGCATTATCGACTCACGTATTGAGGAGATGCAGGGCAAAACCCTGGTTGAAGGGATGCCGCAGGCGCTTGCCTGGCGCCAGACGCTTAACGAAGATGATGATGCGCTAATGCTCGAAATGTCCGCAGAGGCCACGCGCAATCCGCTGGTGGCAAACATGCTGATCGAAGCCGAAGCCCGCATGTTCGCCAACGCCTGTGAGCACCTGAAAAAGCAGTTCCCCCACCTGAGCGATGAGCATATTCGCTGCTGCGTGGAGATTACCGCCGTGATGATCGAAGGCACGATTTACCGTCGACTCACGCCTTTAAAAGTACCGTCAGAACAATTAGAGCCCATATACCAGAATATTTTAAATATGCTTTTCTCTGCGAAGTAATCGCATGTGAATAATTAGCGGAAATAAGTAATTTCCCTTTTTTCATTTCTGGCTCTGCCAGAGATGCGGGATCGCTGTGCTTTTAATTAGCCCTCCTCCCTGTTAAGCGATTAACAGGGCAGGCTTCGTTCACCCTGGAAAAAGATTATGAAAACCATAACAACCTCCATCGCAGCATTACTCCTCCTGACAGGGTGCGATAATGCGCAAACATCTGCTCCCCAGCGTCCTCTTCCGGAAGTGGGGATTGTCACACTCATGAGCCAGCCGGTGTCCGTGGTCAGCGAGCTGACCGGCCGCACCGCCGCCGCGATGAGCGCCGAAGTGCGCCCTCAGGTGGGCGGCATTATTCAGAAACGGCTCTTCACCGAAGGCGATACGGTCAAGGCCGGGCAGGCGCTGTATCAGATCGATCCTTCCAGCTACCGCGCCGCTTATGATGAAGCTGCCGCCGCACTGAAACAGGCGCAGGCGCTGGTGCAGGCCGACTGCCAGAAAGCCCGGCGCTATGCGCAGCTGGTTAAGGATGACGGCGTATCACGTCAGGATGCGGAAGACGCGAAGTCCACCTGCGCGCAGGACAAGGCCAGCGTCGAGTCAAAGAAAGCCGCGCTGGAAAGTGCCCGCATTAACCTCAACTGGACCACCGTCACCGCGCCGATTGCCGGACGTATCGGCATCTCCTCTGTGACCCCCGGCGCGCTGGTGACCGCCCAGCAGGATACCGCGCTGGCCACTATTCGCGGGCTGGACAGTATGTACGTCGATTTAACCCGTTCCAGCGCCGATCTGCTGCGATTACGCAAGCAAACCCTCGCCAGCAACAGCGATACGCTGAACGTGTCGTTGATCCTCGAAGACGGCAGCAGCTACAGCGAAAAAGGCCATCTGGCGTTAACCGAAGTGGCGGTGGATGAGTCTACCGGCTCAGTCACCCTGCGCGCCGTCTTCCCGAACCCGCAGCATCAGCTTCTGCCGGGCATGTTCGTCCGCGCCCGAGTGGATGAAGGCATCATGAATGACGCGATCCTCGCGCCGCAGCAGGGCATCACCCGCGACGCCAAAGGTACCGCCACCGCGCTGGTGGTGAACGCCAGCAACAAGGTCGAGCAGCGTCAGCTGGAGACGGGCGACACCTACGGCGATAAATGGCTGGTGCTGAATGGCCTGAAGGCGGGCGATAAGCTGATTGTGGAAGGCACCGACAAAGTCACCGCCGGGCAGGAAGTGAAAGCTGAAGAGATGAAAACCAACGGAGGAAACGCCTGATGTTTTCCCGTTTCTTCGTGCGTCGCCCGGTCTTTGCCTGGGTTATCGCCATTCTCATCATGCTCGCCGGGATACTGGCGATCCGCACGCTGCCCGTTGCGCAGTACCCGGACGTTGCCCCGCCGTCGATCAAAATATCCGCCACCTACACCGGCGCCTCCGCACAAACGCTGGAGAACAGCGTGACGCAGGTGATCGAGCAGCAGCTCACCGGGCTGGATAACCTGCTCTACTTCACCTCCACCAGCAGCTCGGACGGGTCGGTGAGCATTAACGTCACGTTTGAACAGGGAACCGATCCGGACACCGCTCAGGTACAGGTGCAGAACAAAGTCCAGCAGGCGGAATCGCGCCTGCCGACCGAGGTGCAGCAGTCCGGGATCACCGTCGAAAAATCCCAGAGCAACTTCCTGCTGATCATGGGCGTATATGATAAAACCGACACCGCCAGCAGCTCGGATATCGCCGACTGGCTGGTGAGTAATATGCAGGATCCGCTGGCGCGCGTGGATGGCGTCGGCAGCCTGCAGGTGTTCGGTGCAGAATACGCGATGCGCATCTGGCTCGACCCGGCTAAGCTGGCGTCGTACTCGCTGATGCCCTCCGACGTGCAGAGCGCGATTGAAGCGCAGAACGTGCAGGTCTCCGCCGGTAAAATCGGCGCGCTGCCCTCGTCGAACGCCCAACAGCTGACCGCCACCGTTCGCGCTCAGTCGCGTCTGCAAACGGTCGATGAGTTCAAAAAAATCATCGTCAAGAGCGAGTCCAACGGTGCGGTGGTGCGCATCAGCGACGTCGCGCGCGTGGAGATGGGCAGCGAAGATTACACCGCCACCGCGAAGCTGAACGGCCACCCGGCGGCGGGTATGGCGGTGATGCTCTCGCCGGGCGCCAACGCGCTTAACACCGCCACGGCGGTAAAAGACAAGATCGCCGAGTTCAAAAAGTCGATGCCGGAAGGCTACGACGTGGCCTACCCGAAAGACAGCACCGAGTTCATCAAGATCTCCGTTGAGGACGTGATTCAGACCCTGTTCGAAGCCATTATCCTCGTGGTGGTGGTGATGTACCTGTTTCTGCAAAACATCCGCGCGACGCTGATCCCGGCGCTGGCGGTGCCGGTGGTGCTGCTGGGCACCTTCGGCGTGCTGGCGCTGTTCGGTTACTCCATCAACACCCTGACGCTGTTTGCCATGGTGCTGGCGATAGGACTGTTGGTGGATGACGCCATCGTGGTGGTGGAAAACGTCGAGCGTATTATGCGAGACGAAGGGCTGCCCGCCCGGGAAGCGACCGAAAAATCGATGGGCGAAATTTCCGGCGCGCTGATCGCCATTGCGCTGGTGCTCTCTGCGGTATTCCTGCCGATGGCCTTCTTCGGCGGCTCTACCGGGGTCATTTACCGTCAGTTCTCGGTCACCATTATTTCGGCGATGTTCCTCTCCGTGGTGGTGGCGCTGACCCTGACGCCCGCGCTGTGCGGCTCGATCCTGAATCACACCGCTCCGCACAAAAAGGGCTTCTTCGGCGCGTTTAACCGCTTCTACAGTAAGACCGAGCACGGCTATCAGAATAAGGTTCTGCGCGCCCTGCGCCGTTCCGGCGGCATGCTGGTGATCTTCGCCCTGCTCTGCGGCGCGATGGGGTTCGCCATGCTGAAACTGCCGGGCAGCTTCCTGCCAACCGAAGACCAGGGTGAAATCATGGTGCAGTACACCCTCCCTGCCGGCGCAACCGCGGTGCGTACCGCAGAGGTAAGCCGCCAGGTACGCGAGTGGTTCCTCACCAAAGAGAAAGCCAATACCGACGTGATCTTTACCGTTGAAGGTTTCAGCTTCAGCGGCAGCGGCCAGAACGCCGGGATGGCGTTCGTCTCCCTGAAAAACTGGTCAGAGCGTAAAGGCGAGGAAAACACCGCGCAGGCCATTGCCCTGCGCGCCACGCAGGAGCTGAGCGCCATCCGCGATGCCACCATCTTTGCGATGACACCGCCGGCAGTGGACGGTCTGGGCCAGAGCAACGGCTTTACCTTTGAGCTGATGGCGAGCGGCGGCACCGACCGCGACGCGCTGCTGAAACTGCGTAACCAGCTGATTGGCGAAGCGAATCAGGACAGCTCGCTGCACGCCGTGCGCGCCAACGATCTGCCGCAGATGCCGCAGCTTCAGGTGGATATCGATAACAACAAAGCCGTGTCGCTGGGGCTCTCCCTGAGCGACGTCACCGACACCCTGTCCAGCGCCTGGGGCGGCACCTACGTGAACGACTTCATTGACCGTGGCCGCGTGAAAAAGGTCTACATCCAGGGCGACAGCGACTATCGTGCGGTGCCGTCGGATCTCAACAAATGGTATGTGCGCGGCAGCGACAGCACTATGACCCCATTCTCCGCCTTCGCCACCACCCGCTGGGAGTATGGCCCGGAAAGCCTGGTGCGCTACAACGGCTCGGCGGCGTATGAAATTCAGGGCGAGAACGCCAGCGGCGCCAGCTCCGGTACGGCGATGAGCAAAATGGAGCAGCTGGCGAATAACCTGCCGTCCGGCAGCACCTGGGCGTGGAGCGGTTTGTCGTTGCAGGAAAAACTGGCGAGCGGTCAGGCGATGAGCCTTTATGCCCTCTCCATCCTCGTGGTGTTCCTGTGCCTGGCGGCACTGTATGAGAGCTGGTCGGTGCCCATTTCGGTGATCCTCGTGATCCCGCTTGGGGTGCTGGGCGCGGCCATTGCCGCCTCCCTGCGCGGCCTGAGCAACGATGTCTATTTCCAGGTGGCGCTGCTGACCACCATCGGTCTGTCGTCGAAGAACGCCATTCTGATTGTCGAGTTTGCCGAAGCCAAAGTGGCCGAAGGCTACTCCCTGACGCGCGCCGCCCTGCGGGCCGCCCAGACGCGTCTGCGTCCGATCATCATGACCTCGCTGGCGTTTATCGCAGGCGTGACGCCGCTGGCGATTGCCACCGGCGCCGGGGCCAACAGCCGCGTGGCGATCGGCACCGGCATTATCGGCGGGACGCTGGCCGCGACGCTGCTGGCCATCTTCTTTGTTCCTTTATTCTTTGTACTGGTGAAACGTCTGTTCTCCGGTAAGCACGCAAACCGGAGGTCATAATGTTTCGTGTAACTGTTTTAGCGTTAGCACTGCTGAGCGCAGGCTGTGTGTCATTAGATCCCACGTATCAGCGCCCGGACGCGCCCGTTCCGGCCACACTGCCCGGCGCGCACGGCGAAGCCAGCGCCGTGGTGAACCAGTGGCAGCAGGTGATGAATGATGCGCGGCTGAAAAGCGTGGTGACGATGGCGCTCAACAGCAACCGCGACGTGCAAAAAGCGATTGCGGATATCGACGCCGCCCGTGCCCAGTATGGCGAAACGCGATCCTCCCTGTTCCCGACGGTGGACGCGGAACTGAGCCACACCCGCAGCCGCACGCTGGCGAGCGGCGTCGCGACGAGCGACGAAGCCAACGGCACGGTCTCCAGCTTCGAACTGGATCTGTTTGGCCGCAACCAGAGCCTGTCGCGCGCCGCGCGTGAAACCTGGCTTGCCAGCGAGTTCACCGCGCAGAACACGCGCCTGACGATGGTCAGCGAGCTGACCACGGCCTGGGTGACGCTGGCGGCGGATAACAGCAATCTGGCGCTGGCGAAATCCACCCTGGAGAGCGCCGCGAACTCGCTCAAAATCGTCAAACGTCAGCAGGAAGTAGGTGTGGCAGCGGCCACGGACGTCAGTGAAGCGATGGCGGTTTACCAGCAGGCGCGCGCCAGCGTGGCGAGCTACCAGACGCTGGTGATGCAGGACAAAAACGCCCTTAACCTGCTGGCGGGCGATACGGTGCCCGAGAACCTGCTGCCCGGCACGCTGGAGAGCCTGAGCGATAACGCCATCACGCTGATCCCGGCGGGCGTCAGCTCCAGCGCGCTGCTGCGTCGCCCGGACATTCAGGAGGCGGAACATAACCTGCTGAGCGCTAACGCCAACATCGGCGCGGCACGCGCCAACTTCTTCCCGACCATTTCACTGACCGCCAGCGCGGGCGTCGGCAGCGATTCGCTGTCATCCCTGTTCAGCCACGGCATGAAGGTCTGGTCGTTCGCGCCGTCCATCACCCTGCCGCTGTTTAGCGGGGGCAACAATATGGCGCAGCTGCGCTATGCGGAAGCGGAGAAGAAGGGGCTAATCGCCACCTATGAGAAGACCATCCAGAGCGCGTTTAAGGACGTGGCCGACGCGCTGGCGCGGCGCGAAACGTTGAGCGAACAGCTTGATGCCCAGCGTGAATACGTGGCGGCGGAGCAAAAAACACTGGATGTGGCGACGCGCAGTTACAAGGCTGGCGCGGGCGATTATCTGACGGTGCTCACCGCGCAGCGATCGCTGTGGTCGGCTCAGGAATCACTGATTGCCTTGCAGCAAACCGACCTGGAAAACCGCATCACGCTGTGGCAATCGCTGGGTGGAGGGGTTCAGTAACGGCCTGAGAGGGCGATTCTCATACCAGGTGAAAAGTAAATTCATACTTTCGGCTGGAATCGCCTGCCTGAATGTAACGATACATTTCAGGGAAAGCCTGTGACTTTACCGGAGGTCTCAATGAAATCTGCACACCTGGTTTGCCTGCTCGTTTGCCTGATTTTCGCTGCGTTTGTTCACGCGCTGGAGAAGAGCGCTCCGGAGAAAGAGGCCCAGATAAAACAGCAGGTCCTGAAAGATGTGAAGAAAACCTGTACCCCGCAGAAAAAGCAGAGCGATAAGGCCTGGCAGGCGATGATTTTGTCGTCTGAGGCCAATCAGCTGCTGATCAAAAATGCCATCACCGCCGTGAAGCGTGACAACCTGGACGCCTACTGGGATGCAGTAAGTCAGGTGGATTGTATGGAAGATTACTGAGGGTTGAGCGCCGGGTGGCGGCTGCGCCTTACCCGGCCTACATCACATGTTTAACGCTTCCGCACATCCGGAATAATCAAATCCCCACGCAGAACGTAGGACCCGAGCATCTGCGTTTTCGCCGTCAGCCAGCTCACGATGCGCGCCGCCATGGCGTCCATGGAATACTCAATGGCCGGGATCACCGGAATACCCGGGAGATGCAGCGAACCGCCGAGGCTGAAGACCATGATGTCTTCCGGTACCGATTTATTAAACGCCTGTAACTGCGGGATCACCCGCTGGGCTTCCTGCTCGTCTGCCACCAGCAGCGCGTTGAAATTCAGCGTGGACGCGTTGTTGAGTAATTCCTGAAGCGCAACGGACGATGAAGTCGCGTCCATAAACACGAGGTTGCGATTAAAGGGCAGGAAGTTTTTCTCCAGCGCATGTTTGTAACCCAGCAGCACCTGATCGGCAAAGCCGCTGCCGTGCGGGTGGATCAGTGCTATCTGGCGACGCCCCTGGCTGGTGAGATAGTTGCAGGCCGTTTCAGCCGCGAACGCGTGATCGAACTGAATGCTGTTGGCGTTATCGGCTTCCATACAGTCGACCAGAATGACGTTGTCCATGTCCACGTCCAGCGGGAAACGCGCGCCAATCACCAGAATGTCATCACATAAGCCGCAGGAGAGTTCTTCAAGAGCGTTCATCACTTCTGTTTTCGTGTGTGCGAAACGCAGCAGCAGATGTTTTTGATGCTGGCTGAGGTGTTTTTCCAGCGCGTACAGGTAACCGGTGGTCTGGTTAATGTTCTCCTGCGCGCAAATCACCCCAATGCAGCCCGTCGACTGGCTGAGCAGCGACTGGGCGATCACGTTCGGACGATAGTTCAGCTCATCCACCGCTCTCAGAACAGCCTGTCGGCTGGCTTCTTTAACGCCACGCGACCCGCTCAACACCCGTGATACCGTGGCTTTGGACACCCCGGCCAGACGCGATACATCGTTGATTGTAGACATCTCTCTCCCCTGTCAGACGCAACTGGCGTCTGTAATTTCCATCACCGCTACGGCTCACATTATAGCCAGAACGGAGTATATCCGTTTCCGTTTTCCATGGAAACCGATTTTCCGTTTCCACTCAATTTGATGTCAAAACAGCCAAATTATGTGACCCACATCCGGTTAATTAGCGTCATAAGTAGTGGATATTGATGGTTGTCACACTTCTGTCTTTTATGAATGGAAACCGGTTTCCGTATCATGTCCAATCATCATCGCAATAACTTTTTACATTTTGAGGATGGTCGTCGATGTTCAAGATTATGCTGTGCTGCTCTGCCGGGATGTCCACCAGCCTGCTGGTCAGCAAAATGATCGATGTAGCAAAAGAACGGGGCTTGCCCGTGAAGATAGATGCGTATGGCGTATCCGAATTTGATACGCAGTTTCCGCACTATCAGGTGGTGCTTCTCGGACCGCAAGTGAAATACATGTTAAAGACACTCTCAGACAAGGCAGCGACGCAAGGCATACCGGTGCAGCCCATCGACATGATGGATTACGGCATGCAGCGTGGCGATAAAGTACTGGACTATGCTCTGTCGCTCATCGAAGCGGCACACTAAAAGGTGTTCACATGAGTTCGTTATATCAATCCATGGTCGCGGTGATTGAACAGTCAATTACGCCGCTGGCCGCGAAGCTCGGTCAGCAAAAGTATGTGATTGCCATCCGCGACGGCTTTACCGCCGCGCTGCCGTTTATGATCATCGGCTCGTTTATGCTGGTGTTTATCTTCCCGCCGTTTTCGGCGGATACCACCAACAGCTTCGCCCGCGGCTGGCTGGATTTCTCCGAGACCTACCGCGAACAGCTGATGCTGCCCTTTAACCTCAGCATGGGCGTGATGACCTTCTTCATCTCGGTGGGGATTGGGGCGAGCCTGGGACGTCAGTTTAACCTCGATCCGGTGATGTCCGGTCTGCTGGCCTTTATGGCCTTCCTGCTGGTCGCCGCGCCGTATGCCGACGGCAAAATTTCGACGCAGTATCTGTCGGGTCAGGGCATCTTCACTGCGCTTATCACCGCGATCTACTCCACCCGTGTGTACGCGTGGCTGAAGCAGAACAACGTCACCATCCGCCTGCCGAAAGAGGTGCCGACCGGCGTGGCGCGTTCGTTTGAGATCCTGATCCCGGTGATGGTGGTGATTGGTACCCTACATCCGCTGAACCTGTTCATTGAAGCGCAGACCGGGATGATCATCCCGCAGGCGATTATGCACCTGCTGGAGCCGCTGGTGTCTGCGTCTGACTCGCTGCCCGCGATTCTGCTCTCCGTTCTGCTGTGCCAGATCTTCTGGTTTGCCGGTATCCACGGGTCGCTGATTGTCACCGGCATCATGAACCCGTTCTGGATGGCGAACCTCTCTGCAAACCAGGCGGCGCTGGCGGCGGGCGCGGCGCTGCCGCACGTTTATCTGCAAGGTTTCTGGGATCACTACCTGCTGATTGGCGGCGTAGGCTCGACCCTGCCGCTGGCGTTCCTGCTGCTGCGCAGCCGCGCCACTCACCTGCGCACCATCGGCAAAATGGGCGTTGTGCCAAGCTTCTTTAACATCAACGAACCGATTCTGTTCGGCGCGCCGATCATCATGAACCCGATGCTGTTTATCCCGTTCGTGTTTGTTCCGCTGGTCAATGCCTGCCTGGCGTACGGCGCAACCAAACTCGGCTGGCTGGCCCAGGTGGTTTCGTTAACCCCGTGGACCACGCCCGCGCCGATTGGCGCCTCGTGGGCGGCGAACTGGGCGCTGAGCCCGGTGGTGATGTGCCTGGTCTGCATGGTGATGTCCGCCCTGATGTACCTGCCATTCCTGCGCGCCTATGAGCGTACGCTCATCAAAAATAAAGAGCAGAAAGCCCAGGCAACCGTCGGCACCGCTGAAACAGTTAGCAATTAAGTCAAAGAGGAAGGGTCATGAAATACGCATTTCCCGATAACTTCTGGTGGGGCAGCGCAAGCTCCGCTCTCCAGACGGAAGGGACACGAGAGGGTGAAACCACGTGGGACTACTGGTTTTCCCGCGAGCCGAACCGTTTTCACAACGGCGTGGGACCGCAGCATACCTCCACGTTTTATCAGCACTGGAAAACGGACATTCAGCTGTTGAAGCAGCTGAACCACAACAGCTTTCGCACCTCGATTAGCTGGGCGCGCCTGATCCCCGACGGTATCGGTGAAGTGAACCCGGACGCGGTCGATTTTTATAATCAGGTCATTGATGAGCTGAATGAACAGGGCATCACGCCGTTTATCACCCTGTTCCATTTCGACATGCCGATGGCGATGCAGGAGATAGGCGGCTGGGAAAACCGTGACGTAGTGGACGCCTACGCCCGCTATGCGCAGATCTGCTTCGAGCTGTTTGGCGACCGCGTGCTGCACTGGTTTACCTTCAACGAGCCGATCGTGCCGGTGGAAGGCGGTTATCTGTACGATTTCCATTACCCGAACGTGGTGGATTTTCGTCGGGCGGCGACCGTGGCGTATCACACGGTGCTGGCCCATGCGAAGGCCGTTCAGGCTTACCGCGCCGGGCATTACGCGGGGGAGATCGGCATCGTGCTGAACCTGACGCCGTCATACCCGCGTTCGCAGAACCCGGCGGACGTGAAGGCGGCGCATATCGCGGATCTGATATTTAACCGCAGCTTCCTCGACCCGGTGCTGCGCGGGGAGTATCCGGCCGACCTGGTGGCATTGCTGAAATCTTACGATCAGCTACCCGCCTGCAAGCCGGAAGACGGTTTCCTGATTGCGGAAGGGAAAATCGACCTGCTCGGCGTTAACTACTATCAGCCGCGTCGCGTGAAGTGTCGCGACAGCGCGGTGAACCCGCAGGCGCCGTTTATGCCGGAGTGGTTCTTTGATAGCTACGAGATGCCGGGCCGCAAGATGAATCCGTACCGCGGCTGGGAAATTTACGAGCCGGGTATTTACGATATTCTGGTTAACCTGCGCGACAATTACGGCAACCCCCGCTGTTTTATTTCTGAAAACGGGATGGGTGTCGAAAACGAGCAGCGCTTTATTGAAAACGGCCAGATAAACGATCGGTACCGCATCGAATTTATTTCTGAGCATTTAGCGTGGCTGCATAAAGGTATTAGCGAAGGCTGCAATTGTCTGGGCTACCATATGTGGACGTTTATTGATAACTGGTCGTGGTGCAATGCCTACAAAAACCGCTACGGTTTTATTCAGCTCGATTTGGAGACGCAGCAGCGCACCATTAAAAAAAGCGGAGAGTGGTTTGCCGCTACCGCCTTAAATAATTGCTTTGATAAAGAGTAAAAATGATGATCGCATTAGAAGAAGCCGTAATGGAAATTATCGTCAACGCCGGTCAGTCCCGCAGCCTGTGCTTCGAAGCGCTGCATGCGGCGCGCCAGGGCAACCTTGACGAAGCCAAAAGCCTGCTGCGTGAAGCCGATGGCTACGCGCGCCAGGCACACAAGATGCAGACCAAACTGATCGAGCAGGACGCGGGCGAAGCCCGCCAGCCGATGACCTTAATTATGGTGCACGCGCAGGATCATTTAATGAATTCGCTATTAGCGCGTGAATTATCTGAAGAGATTATTCATTTATATCAGAGATAGTCTATGGCGAAATAATTTAATGTAATACCTCTGTACCTAAAACTAGAAATCCACTTGTTCTGATGATAGCGACATATTCTGTCAGATCGGAGCGGGATGGTTATTGTCTGAATAAAATTAAACTATATTGAGATAACCATGAATACGATTAAAAAACTTCCATTAACCATGGCGGTTATCGCCGCGCTTTGTCCAATTTCCGTGCTCGCGCAAGAATTTACGCAGGAGCAAATTGACGCCATTGTGGCGAAAGCGGTGGATAAAGCCCTGGCCGAGCGTCAGGCGAAAATGGATGCGGCGGTCGCGAAAAAAGCGGACGTCATCACCGAGCCGCAGAGCGCAGCGCAATCCCCGGACATGGCGATTCCGTTTGGCATCAAATTTACCGGCTACGCCCGCTACGGCGCGCACTTCCAGGCCGCTGACCAGAAGTATGTGGCGGTGGACGGCTCCTACAACGGCGCGTCCGCGATTGGTCGTCTGGGTAACGAAGGCAACGGCGGGGAATTCCAGCTCTCCAAGGCCTTCAAGGGTGATAACGGCGCCATCTGGGACATCAACGTGATGATCGACCACTGGGGCGACGAAGTTAACCTCAAAAAAGCTTACGCCGGGGTGACCAACATTATGGCCTCCAACCCGAACGCCTACTTCTGGGCCGGTCGTGACTTCCACCAGCGTCCGCAGCAGGGCATCAACGATTACTTCTGGATGAACCACGATGGCCAGGGCGCCGGGGTGAAGAACTTCGACATCGGCGGCGTGCAGTTCGACGTGGCTGCCGTGGCGGCGGTGGAATCCTGTAGCCCGGAAGTGATGGAAGATGAAGCCAACCCGTCGCGCATCACCTGTACCGGCGGCTCCGGCACGGGTGACAAGGGCAACTACGCTGCCACCTCAAAAATCCACGGCATGAAGCTCGGCCCGATCGACCTGGAGCTATACGCCAACTACGGTTTTGACTCCAAAGCCGTTGAGAGCGACGAGCGTCTGAACGCCTGGCAGGGCGGCGTGGTGCTGAGCCACACCAACGACAGCGGTGTGAACAAGGTGATCGCCCGCTACTCCGATAATTCGGACAACAGCGTGTTCAACAAAACCGAAGATCTGACCACGGTCTACGCCAGCTTCGAAGGGCTGTATAAATTCACCCAGGCCACGCAGGTGGAGTACATCCTCGCCTTCCACGACTATGACAACAGCCGTGATGACACCGACAACCGTAAGAACTACAACGCCATCGTGCGCCCGATGCACTGGTGGAACGACGTTCACTCCACCTGGCTGGAAGCGGGCTGGCAGCACGTAGATTACGACAACGGCGGCGACAACAAGGGCTGGAAGCTGACCCTGTCGCAGAACATGTCTATCGCCATGGGGCCGGAGTTCCGTCCGATGCTGCGCTTCTACGTGACCGGCGGCAAAGTGGACAACGAACGCACCGCGCGCGTGAACAACACCAAAGATGAGACGCTGGACGACTTCAACGTCGGCGCGATGTGGGAGGCGTGGTTCTAAGGTCAACAACATGCCGGGTGGCGCTACGCTTACCCGGCCTACGGTTTTCCCCCTCTCCCCGTGGGAGAGGGCCGGGGTGAGGGCATCAGGCCGCACACAACCATGCTATGCTGTTGGCCAATTAACGACAACATAACAGGGGAGAACATGGGTTCCACACGCAAAGGGATGCTCAACGTCCTGATCGCCGCCGTTTTATGGGGCAGTTCCGGGGTTTGCGCGCAGTACATCATGGAGAAAAGCCACATTTCTTCACCTTACCTGACCATGGTTCGCCTGCTGTTTACCGGCGTGATCCTGCTGACGCTCTCCTTCGTTCACGGCGACAAGATTTTCTCGGTCATCAAAAACCGCAAGGACGCCCTCAGCCTGCTGTTTTTCTCACTGGTTGGCGCGCTCACCGTGCAGCTCACCTTCCTGCTGACGATTGAAAAATCCAACGCCGCTACGGCCACCGTGCTTCAGTTCCTGTCGCCAACCATCATCGTGGCGTGGTTCGCCCTGGCGCGGAAAACGCGTCCCGGCATATTTGTCTTATCCGCGATTTTGACATCGCTTGTGGGTACCTTCCTGCTGGTGACCCACGGCGACCCGACGTCGCTCTCCATCTCGCCTGCCGCACTGTTCTTCGGTATCGCCTCGGCGTTTGCTGCGGCGTTTTACACCACCTATCCATCAACGCTTATCGCCCGCTACGGCACGCTGCCGATTGTCGGCTGGAGTATGTTGATTGCGGGACTAATGCTGACGCCGTTCTACGCCGGACGCGGCACCACCTTCGCCATTGACGGCGGCCTGCTGCTGGCGTTTTTCTACCTGGTGGTGATTGGCACCGCGCTGACGTTCAGCCTGTATCTGAAGGGCGCGCAGATGATCGGCGGGCCGAAGGCAAGCATTTTGAGCTGCGCCGAACCCCTGAGCAGCGCGCTGCTGTCGGTGGTTTTGCTGGGGGTGGCATTCACCCTGCCGGACTGGCTGGGAACGCTGCTGATTGTGTCGTCGGTGGTGTTGATTTCGATGGATTCACGCAGAAGGGTTAAGGCATCGGCGTAAGCGAATGTCCCCTCACCCCGACCCTCTCCCCAAAGGGGCGAGGGTGAAAAGACAGCACCGAGCAGTCCCCTCACCCCTATGGGGAGAGGGTTAGGGTGAGGGGGAAAATTGACTACTTCGCCTTCACCTTCCCCGCCACCAGCAGCGCGGTCAGCAGCATCAGCGTACCGGAGATCACCAGCGGTGACGTCAGCCCCAGATGGTCGAGCGCTACGCCGCCCACCGCCGCGCCGCAGGTGTTCGCCAGCTGGATCACCGCCACCTGAATCGACCCGGCTTTTTCCGCCTGATCGGCAAGCGAGCGGGTGATCCACGTCGACCAGCCCACCGGCACCAGCGCAAAGGCAAAGCCCCAGACAATCGCAATCGCCGATGCGACCCACTTGTCGCTGCCCCACAGCACCAGCACCGCGGCACTGATCGCCAGCACCAGCGGCGCACCCGCCAGCGCCACCTTCAGGGAGCGCTTCAGGAACTGAGACGACAGTGAGGTGCCGACGAAGCTGGCGATACCGAAGCTCAGCAGCACCAGCGTCAGGCCATCCACGTCAAAGCCCGCCATGGTCATATACACCGGCGAATATAGGTAAAGAAGGCAAACTGCCCGGCAAAGGCCATGAAGATGGCGGTCATCCCCGCCAGCACGCCCGGACGCTTGAGCAGCGCGAACATGTTCTGTTTGTGGTGCGCCGCTTCACCCGGCAGAGACGGTAGCGCTTTCCACACCCAGATAATGCACAGCACGCCCATCACTGCCGCCGCGTTAAAGACGTTACGCCAGCCGATAATCCCACCAAGGAAGCTGCCCAGCGGCGCGGCAATCACCAGCGCAATAGAGACCGCGCCGAAGATAACGGACAGCGCTTTTGGCACGGTGCGCGCGGGCACCAGGCGCATGGTCAGCGAGGCCGACATCGCCCAGAAGCCGCCTAACCCCAGCCCCAAGCAGGCGCGACCCAGCAGCAGCAGGGTGAAGCTTTCAGCGAAAGAGACCAGCAGGCAGGAGAGCGTCAGCAGCACGCTGAACAGGATGACCACTTTACGACGGTCAATGGTGCCAATCGCCTGGGTGATAAACAGGCTGGCGAACATCGCCACAAAGGCGGTGACGGTAACGGACTGCCCCGCCACGCCTTCGGAAATGCCCAGATCCTGCGCCATCGGCGTCAGCAGGCTGACCGGCAGAAACTCAACGGTAATCAGGCAGGCGACGCAGAACGCCACGGAGAAAACCGCCGACCAGTTGGGGCGAGACACCTCTTTGGCCTGCGGCGGAGTCGTGGGCTGGATATGTTCTGTCATGGCATCACCTGAGATAAAAACGTGCGGAAAAGTCGCGCAGTTTATCATCAAAAGTGTGACGGATTTAACGATTTGACAACTTTTGTGGTTTTAGAGGGGATCAGTGCAGATAAAACACACCTTCTTCCGGCAGAAATAGCTGGTTATAGCGCAGCTGGAAGGCGTTCAGCTCCTGCGGATCGGGCTCCATTTCGCGCATAAAGCCAAGTGCCAGTCGAATTTGCGCATCGGTAATGGGTGCGGCAAGGCGGGCTTTACGCAGCATACGGTGCCAGGTATGCAGATTCTCTTCACTGCCGTCGACAATGCAGACCTGCCAGATGAGCAGCACCTGTGCCGCATTTTGCAGATGTGCCTCGTCGGGGCGCTCAAGGTAGCGGATAAACTCATTGCCCGGCGTTTTACCGAACTGATCGATCATCGACTCGACTGGCATCGGGGTGATGCCCAGCCGCTCGCTTAAACGTTTGATGGCGCGGCGGGAGTCTGAGGTCAGGACACGAAATCCAACCACAAATACCACGGCAAGCGTTGCCAGCATTATCCAGACCATGCGTTCTCCTTAGACTAGCCGCCCATCATAGCGGGAAACGCAGCGCGTCAACAGCGGGAACGGCCAGAATAGTGAACCGAAAAAAGCTGGATAATTGCGATGAAAGCAATCCCGCGCAGGCGTGGCTGCGCGGGCTGTTGCTGGAGACCCGTCAGCGCGCCTGAAGCCCTTTCAGCAGCGCGTCGTGGAAACGTTCAGGATCCTGCATCTGCGGCGCGTGGCCCATGTCGTTAAACTCGACCAGCGTCGCGTGCGGAATGCGCTTCGCCGTCTCTTTGCCCAGCACCGCGTAATTGCCGAGCGTCTTGCGGATCTCCGGTGGGGCGAGATCTTTCCCGATGGCGGTATTGTCCTTCGTGCCGATCATCAATAATACCGGCATCTTCAGCTCGCTAAATTCATAGACAACCGGCTGGGTATAAATCATGTCATAGAGCAGCGCCGAGTTCCACGCCACGCGCGCTTTACCCGGCCCGTTGTTCAGCCCGGCGAGCATGGTGACCCAGCGCTCGTACTCCGGCTTCCACTCCCCGGCGTAGTAGGTGTTTTTCTCGTACTGACGAATACCGTCGGCGCTAACTTTCAGCTCGCGCTGGTACCACTGATCGACCGTAATATGCGGCACGCCGCGCGCTTTCCAGTCTTCCAGACCAATCGGGTTTACCATCACCAGCTGCTCCACCTGCTGCGGCCACATCAACGCATAGCGGGTTGCCAGCATGCCGCCGGTCGAATGTCCTATAACCGTCACGCGCTCGACGCCCAGCGTTTTCAGCAGCGCGTGGGTGTTATCCGCCAGCTGCTGGAAGGTGTACTGGTAATGCTCCGGCTTGGTGGATTTACAAAAACCAATCTGGTCAGGGGCGATCACGCGATACCCACCGGCCGACAGCGCGCGGATAGTGCCGTCCCAGGTGCCAGCACAGAAGTTTTTGCCGTGCATCAGCACCACGGTGCGGCCGTTGGGTTTTTCCGGTTTCACGTCCAGGTAAGCCATATCCAGAGGCTGGTTCTGCGAGGTAAAGGTAAAGTGTTTTACCGGCCAGCCGTAGTCAAAACCTTCCAGCTTCTCGCCGTAGGTGGGGGCATCCGCGGCCATTGCGGGGGACGCCAGCGCCATCAGCAGCGCAAGGCAGGACAATCGTCGGGTTAACATGCAAGCTCTCCGTTAGCAAAAGGGCTAAGGCTGCACGAAAGGCGGCAGCAACAACACTGTAGAGCATAGAGAGGAGCGAGTGTGTAAAGCGGAGTAAAGGTAGGCCGTGCAAAATAAAAAAGCCCGGCATCACACACCGGGCAAAGAAGTTACCTGCACACTCAGGCTACTTTTAATTTCTGCGCACGATTCTCACGGCGGATCTTACGCTCTTCCAGCACCGCAACCATCGCCATCAGGACGATACAGCCAATCGCGGCGGCATCCAGCGCGGCGAAGGTGCCCGCCCAGCCGGTAAGGCCGAAAATCGGCGTGCCGTCGGCGATCATCCCCAGGCCCAGCTTGGCGAAGCTGTCGCCGATCAGGTAGGCGAAGGTGCCCTTAATCCCATCGGCGGCGCCGATCGCTTTTTTCGGGACGAAGCCCACTGCCGCCACACCGATCAGTAATTGCGGACCAAACACCAGGAAGCCGAGCGCGAACAGGGACGCCAGGTAAATGTACTGGTTGCTGGCGTGCTGGTAGACGCCAAGGGTGGCGATAATCAGCGCCAGCGCGACGCAGGCCACCAGCGCGCGGCGGCCATTGGCGAGGTCGGAGAGCCATCCCCACAGCAGGGTGCCGACCAGCGCGCCCACTTCAAACAGGGTGAAGCCCTGAATCGCCACTTCTTTAGAAAGCTTCAGCTCCTGGAAGGCATACACTGTGGACCACTGGTCGATACCAATGCGCACCACGTACAGGAAGATGTTCGAGAAACAGAGCAGCCAAATCACTTTGTTTTTCAGCACGTACTCAACAAAGATCTGCCATTTGGACATCTCGTTTTCTTCGGTCTCTTTGTCCTCTTCGCTGATCTCTTCCCCGAACAGCTCTTCGGCTTTGCCGAGGCCGTACGATTCCGGGGAATCGCTGCCGTAGCGCAGGCCGATAAAGCCAACAATCAGGGCAATAATCGACGGGAAGATAAACATGCCGATGACGTGACCGTCGAACAGGTAGTTCGCGCCGAACAGCGCCACGCCTGCCGCACCCGCTCCGCCGAGGTTGTGGGAGATGTTCCACATGCCGAGGTACGACCCCCGCTTGCGGCGCGGCGTCCATTTGGTGATGGTGGAGTAGCTGCACGACCCGCCGGTGCTCTGGAAGAAACCGCTCAGGGCGTAAAAGGCGATCATCAGGAACAGGCTGACGGAGCCCGCGCCCATGCTGGCGCTGAAGCCGAGCATACAGATGGCAGAGAGGATCAGCATAAACGGCAGGAACTGCTTGGTGTTTTTGCCGTCCGCATAGTAGGAAACGACAGTTTTCCCCACGCCATAGGTGATAGAGAAGCCCAGGCCAATCATCCCCAACTGCGTCATGCTCAGCCCGTAGGTGGTGATCATGTCGTTCTGCGCGATGTTAAAGTTTTTGCGGATCAGGTACATAGTCAGGTAGCCGATGAAGACCACCAGATAGGACTGCATGAACGGTTTGAACCACATTTTGCGCCGCACGTCGAGCGGCAGATCCAGGGTCGGCTTGCGCACCTGATTTAAGAAGGCCAGCATGACTGAGTTACTCCTGAGCTGATTTTTGCAGCATTGTAAAAACCAGCCAGGAGAGATGCCTGAGACAGCGTCCAGGTGAAACCGGGAAAATTTCTTAGTTTTGCGCGACTCGGCAGCAAAAGGTGAGGCGCGTCACGCTTCGCGCGGTGCCTGCGCGTGCAAAAACGGCAGCAACAGCAGGGCGGAGATGCCCGCCGCGATAGCGATCACCGCGAAGAACCCGCTCCAGTGCCAGATGTCGATCACCCGCGCCAGCGGCCAGCCGGAGAGCGATGCGCCAAGGTAGGCAAACAGCCCGACAAAGCCCGTCGCCGCGCCTGCCGCCTCTTTGTGGGAGCACTCTGCCGCCGCCATGCCGATCAGCATCTGCGGGCCAAAGACGAAAAAACCGATGGTGAAGAAGCACGCCGCCTGCATCACGTAGCTGGCGAACGGCATCAGCCACAGCGAGCCAACGGAGAGCAAAATTCCGGCGGCGAAGATCAGGTTCATAGGCCCGCGGTTGCCGTTGAAGAGCTTGTCCGAGCCCCAGCCCGCCACCAGCGCGCCGATAAACCCGCCCAGTTCAAACATGGTCACTGCCGAGTTGGCGGTCACCAGATCCACACCGAGCGTCTCGGACATGTACAGGTTGCCCCAGTCGTTGATGGCCGCGCGCACCACGTAGACCAGCACGTAGCAGAGCGACAGCAGCCAAATGTAGGGGTTTTTCAGTACGTATTTGGTGAGGATCTGCTGGCGGGACAGCCCGGCCCCCTCCTGCTGCTGGGCGATCTCCATCTCGTCGTGCCGCCAGTCGCCCACCGGTGGAAGGCCGACGGTTTGCGGCCTGTCGCGCAGGCGCCAGCAGAGGAACAGCCCGGCGATAATTGCCAGGCCACCGGCAATCATCATCCCCGCACGCCAGCCGTAGTGCAGCGCGGCAGCCCCCACCACCATCGGGATCAGCGCCCCGCCGACGTTATGCGCGGTATTCCATATCGCCCACCAGCCGCCGCGCTCGTTGCGTGAGTACCAGGCGGTGAGCAGGCGGGCGCAGACCGGCGCGCCCCAGCCCTGGAAGAAGGCGTTCAGCGCCCACAGCAGGGCGAAGGCCCAGAGCGAGGTGGAGAAGCCAAACAGGATGTTCACCACGCCGGTGGCGATCAGCCCAACGCCCATGAAATAGCGCGCATTGGAGCGGTCGCTGACGATGCCGGAGAAGAACTTCGACAGACCGTAGGTGATGTAAAACAGCGTCGCCAACAGGCCGATGTCGGTGCGCGCCATCACGCCGCTGGCGAGGATCTCCGGCGCGGCGGCGTTGAAGCTTTTGCGGGTGAAGTAGAACAGCGCGTAGCCGAGCCAGATAGTGACCAGGATATGACGTCGCCAGTAGCGGTAGCGGGCGTCGATTTCCGCTTTGTTGCCTAACGGGGCGGCGCTGGCGGGGGTTTTAAACATGGTGCGTCCTTAACGGCAAACTGACGCTGACGCGCGTCCCGTGGGTGCAGGAGATCGTCAGCGTGCCGCCGAGCGCCTTCACGCGCTCGCGCATGCCCGCCAGGCCAAAGCCCTGTTGGCCGGATCCCGGCGGCAGGCCGCAGCCGTCGTCTTCAATCACCAGCATCAGGCGCTCGTCCTGCTGCCAGCCCTGGATCGTGACCGCGCTGGCACTGGCGTGTTTGACGATGTTGTTCAGCCCCTCCTGACAGACGCGGAACAGCGTCACGCGCTGACCTTCGCTCAGGATAGCTTCATTGATGCGCCAGTCGAGATGGCTGACTATCCCGCGGCTTTCCAGCTCCATCTCGCGCATCAGGGAACGCACCGCCTGCTCCAGGGACAGATCGTCAAGCTGGCGCGGGCGCAGCCGCCCTAACAGGCGGCGAACGGAGTCATAGACACCCAGCGAAAGCTGTTCGATATGCGCCCCGCCCTGCTTCACACCCGCGTTTTCTGCCGCCAGGCGCTGGACAATGCCCGCCTGGGTGCGGATGGCAGTGATGGTCTGGCCGATGTCATCGTGCAGCTCGCGGGCAACCTCCTGGCGCACGCTCTCTTCCGTCTCCAGCAGACGCTCCGCCAGACGGCGATTGCGCGCCAGCTCGGCTTGCAGAGACTGGTTCAGCTCGCGCAGGCGCTGGATGCCCGCCCCCAGCAGCAGCCCGGTCAGGCTCTGGGCCAGCAGCGAGAGCAGCAGATCTACCGGATGATCGTGCCAGGTCTGGCTGGCGATCAGCGCGATGGCGTTCATTAGGGTCGCGATCAGCGCCCCCTGCCAGCCGTAGTGCCAGGCGAGGGCGATGATCGGCAGCGCCAGACAAAACGGCGTAAAGCGTGATAATTCAGCGGGGAGACCAAGCTGGAGCCACAGGCTCACCACAAACAGCAGCAGATACCAGATCAGGTGCCGGGCGCGCCAGTTCACCGGCTGGGAGACCAGCGCCGGGCCGAGCGGCTGCCAGACGGTGCTGGTAAGGTAATGCCAGAAAACCAGGCAGGTCGGTGCCAGCGTCAGGCCGCCGGTGAGGGTCAGCAGCAGGGCGTTGAGCACCTCCTTTTCGCCCACCCACGGCAGGGACTGCAACAGCGCGGCGGCAATCAGCGCCGCCCCCTGACGCAGCAGCGTGCGCCAGTCGCGCTGGTGACGGTAGCGGGAAATCAGGGCGACCGGGATAAGCGTGAGCAGGCTTCCGGTCATCAATAAAGGCAGATGCGCCAGCGCCACTTCCTGCGCCAGCCAGATCAGCATCAGCCACTCTGCACCGAGCAAAACGGGCCAGTATCCGCGCGGGCACTGAAGCATCAGTCCCAGACGCAGGCCAAAGGGGAAAAGCAGCACCGCCAGCTCCGGGCGTTCCACCAGATGCAGGCTGATGCTCCACAGGCAGAACCATGCGGCGGAGAAGATAAAAAAGCTGGCGACGACGGCGATCAGCCGTGAAAAAACGGGACTCATTGCCAGCTGTCAAACATACGGCGCGCCAGCTCGACATCGTTACTGACGTTGAGTTTTTCCATCAGGTTGGCGCGATGAACATGCACGGTTTTCGGGGACAGATCCAGCTCCGCGGCAATCTCTTTTACCGACATGCCCTGGGCAAGTTTCTCTGCCACCTGACGCTCGCGTCTGGTGAGCGGATCCTGCCGTCCCGCCGCCAGCTTGATGGCGATATCCGGCGTCAGGTAGCAGCCGCCGGTGGAGACGGTGCGCACGGCGGCAATCAGCTCGTCGGGGCTACAGCGTTTAGAGAGGAAGCCGCGCGCGCCCGCGTTGAGCGCCTGCTCGACCAGCGCCGGGCTGTCGTGGACGGAGAGCATAATGGTCGCCATCCCTTTCGGCAGCTGGCTTAACAGCTCCAGCCCGGAGAGATCCGGCATTGAGATGTCGCAGATACAGACCTGCACCCCGCGTCCCGGCAGGCCCGCCAGCGCCTCGCGACCGGAGCCAAACTCGGCCACGACCTGAAAATCCGGTTCGAGGTTTAAAAGCTGGGCAAAGCCGGAGCGGACGATAAGGTGGTCGTCGATAAGGGCGATGGTGGTCATGGTTTGATCCTGATGCGTGAACACGCCGGATGGCGGCGTAAACGCCTTATCCGGCCTACGTGTAACGTCCTTGCAGGCTGGATAAGCGCAGCGCCATCCGGCAAAAGCCTTTTACCTTAAGTGATTTACTCGAAAAACACCGCAATTTTGTTAAACATGGTGGGATCGGACTGGTTGCGTGCCACTTTGGTGACATCTTCCAGCTTGTCGATCTGCGCCATCATCTGCTCCAGACGCTGGTCGTCGTTCACCAGTAGCCAGATGCGGCTGTGCTCGCTGCCCTGAATCGGCAGACAGAGAATGCCTTCCACGTTAAACGCCCGTCGGGCAAACAGCCCGCAGACGTGGGTCATGACGCCAGGGTGGTTGCGGACGGTGAGTTCCAGAATGACGTTATCATATTGTTTCTGCATGGTTTATTCTCCCACCATCTCAGTATTTGCCGCACCCGGCGGCACCATCGGATACACTTTTTGTTCAGGGTCGATACGCACGTGGATCAGCGCCGGGCCCGGACGAGAAATCGCATCCTGCAACGCCGCGTGGGCATCTTCTTCGGCGTTCAGATCGCAGGTGTGCAGGCCAAAACCAGCGGCAATCTGCATGAAGTTGATCATCCCCGGATAGGTCGCCGCAAACACGCCCTGCTTATAGAACAGGCTCTGCTGCTGGTGTACCAGGCCCAGCGCCTCGTTGTTCATCAGAATGATTTTGACGTCTAACTGATTTTCGGCTGCGGTGGCCATCTCCTGAATGTTCATCATCAGGCTGCCGTCACCGGAGAAGCAGATCACCTTACGGTCCGGGTTGGCGAGCGCCGCGCCAACCGCTGCTGGCAGGCCGAAGCCCATGGTGCCAAGGCCGCCGGAGGTCAGCCACTGGCGCGGGCGGTTAAGCGGATACGCCTGGGCGGTCCACATCTGATGCTGGCCGACGTCGGTGGTGATAATCGCGCTGTCATCCACGCAGGCGGCAACGGCGTTGATAAGACCATAGTGGCTCAGCGGGTCGCCCTCGGTTGGGACAGCGCCCGGGAACTCGCGTTGCAGATCGGCCACCAGCTGGCGCCAGTCGGCGCGGTCGTTTGCCTCCGTCTGTGGGATCAGCTGTGCCAGCACCTCGGCCACGTCGCCCTGAATCGCCACGTGCGGCTGCTTGATTTTACCCAGCTCGGCGCGGTCGATATCCACGTGAATGATTTTGGCGTTCGGGCAGAACTCCTCGGTTTTGCCGATCGCCCGGTCATCAAAACGCGCCCCCATAACAATCAGCAAATCCGCCTCTTGCAGGATGTAGTTGGTGCTGCGCGCGCCGTGCATGCCCAGCATCCCTAAAGACAATGGGTGCGCTTTTGGCAGCATGCCGAGCGCCATCAGGGTCATGGTGGTAGGCAGGCTGGCTTTTTCAGCGAACTGACGGATTTCATCCGCGGCGTTGATCGCCCCGCCGCCCAGATAGAGCACCGGGCGTTTGGCCGCGTTAATCATGGCGGCGGCATCGCGCACGCTCTCAACGCTGAATTCCGGCGCCGGGGCACGCTTGCCCGGCTCGGGCAGGACGTCGATCTCAATTTCTGCGGTCTGGACATCCTTAGGAATGTCTATCCACACCGGACCCGGGCGGCCAGACTGGGCAATGCGAAACGCATCGCTGATCACCTGAGGCAGCTCGCTGATATCGCGAACTAAATAGTTATGTTTGGTGATGGGGATAGAGATACCGTAGGTATCCACTTCCTGGAACGCATCGGTACCGATCATCGAGGACGGCACCTGGCCGGTAATGCAGATCAGCGGAATGGAGTCGAGGCGCGCATCGGCGATGGCGGTCACCAGGTTAGTGGCGCCCGGCCCGCTGCAGGCCATACAGACCGCCGGTTTACCCTGGGTACGCGCCATGCCCTGAGCGATAAAGCCTGCGCCCTGCTCGTGGCGCGCCAGCACGTGGCGGATCTGTGTGCTTTGGCTTAACGCATCATACAGCGGCAGCACGGTCCCACCCGGGATGCCCGCAACGGTGGTGATGCCCTGTCGTTCCAGTAAATGAACAATCAGCTGCGCGCCGGTGAAACGCGTTTTTGTGGATGTTGTGCCCGAACTTGCCATGCTCCAGTCCTTTTCTTCTGAGCCAGCTTTACGCGTCGTAGTTCAGGTTGCAGATGCGTTGGCTGCGTTCCCTCACCCCAGTCACGTACCTATGTACGCTCCTGGGGATTCGCTCACTTGCCGCCTTCCTGCAACCCGAACTACTTAGCGTATCCGGGAGGGGTCCTAAACGAAAAACCCCGCCCGGTTTGCGCCGGCGGGGTTTTGGATTCGTGTGTTGATCCAGTCCCTACGGCGCATTGCCGACGACCACCACCACACGCACGACGACCACTGCGGCAGGTTGCGCAGTTTTTAGTAGGGTCGAGGTGAAGATGGATGAAGTCATTGGGGACCTGTGTTTGGAATCATTGATAGAATTTATACAAACACAGGTTTTCGGATGTGACAATGGAAATATTTTCAACTGCGCAAAAATGCGTCAGGGATCACGTTTCAGTACGTTGCTCGCTCATTCCAGGCATCACTATAGATGACATTGCCGTCACAATGCTTCCAGGTGATTTTCTCGTAGCGTATAAGAACCGTTTCAAGGTGTGTTCCGGTGTTTGCGCCGGGATACAGGTCTGGTGTTATTGAGGTTATTTTCACATTCTCCAGAAGGATATTAAAATATTCCTGTTCTAAACCCGCCTCATTAATCTGATACATCTTAATAGTGGCTGACTTGAGCATTCTTCCCGTACTCAGCGCCCGAAATAAAATCGGGGTTACACGATCAAATTCCTTCTGAAACATGACGGGCATGTGTATGCGCGTGCCCGTTAATTTCCCGGTATTTCCGTCGACTGGAATGTTGACATTATGAGTGAACGATTTGAGTTCAATTGCACCTTCACGCCCTGACACAAGGCAAGGGCCAACCATGGGAGAACCATTTTCATCTGTTAAAAACAAATAAGCTGGGTTTGACATAAAAAATCCTTTTTATATGATTTAATCGTACTTATCAAGGTGGCCGAAAATTATCGGATGAACAATAATAAATACAATGATAGAAATGAATGTTAGTAATACCCAGCGGTCAGGCACCAACCACAGGAACAAGGAGGCGCACGCAAAAATATAAACAGGAAATAAAATATCCGTAAATAGAATTGATAACAGACTCTTAAACATGCTCCTTGCCCTTTAAGTCTTTATAAATTGCATCGAAATCCTTATAGAATCCCAACTGCACCTTCTTAATGAGTTCAGACAGGAAAGGCTCAAAAAAGTAGTAAAGCATCTCCAGTTGTGCGGCATAGAGGGTGGCGTAATACTTAGGGTCCAATGTTTTCAGGCGACGAGCAGCAAGAGCGCACTTCTGTTCCGTTCCAATCAATTGAAGTGCCATGACAACGTTAGGTACGCGGCGTGCAAGCCGTTCGACGACGATTTCAGATAGCAGGCCTGATTCGGAAAGGGATTTGGCCAGACCCCATGCTATTGCTAAACGCGCGGCCTTGCTGGTCGGTATGTTATTAACAAGCCCTGTTACTTTTGAATTTATCTTACGAACGCGATTGTGTTCATTCCCATTTTCTGAATCGGAAATAACACGTTCAAAATAAAGATAGAGCATGTGTGCTATTACATCGCGATAACGGTAAAGCGAGAGAATTGAGAGGTACATTCTCTTTTCTTCTGAGAGAAGCTCGTCACATACATCGTGATAGCTGGGGATTAAGCATGATGAGTACCAACTTACACGCTCAATTCCTGAGTAAATATCAGAGCCGATCCCCTTTAATGCTCTCCATGTTCCTGCAACACCTTGCTGTCCATAAATAGCCAACTGCCTGTCACTCTGGAACTTCATCTTTAAATAATCAGATGCTTGCATAATGTATCCACACAATTATTGCGGCTATAGGAATATACATTGAAAAGTCCAGAAATTCAAACCAGTAAAATTGCTTTACATAAACATTCACATAAATAATAAGTCAGTACGATTTTATTTATTAAGGTTATATACGAAACAACTTAATTACTTGAAGGGCATTAGCGGTTTATATTAGTTCACACACTTTTAGTTTAATCATTGCAAAATGAGTCTAATACCTATTTCTATAAAAAGAGTTGCATAAGCGATGCTATCCCGTTCACAACGAAGCTAAATAGCTAAATAGCAGAAACCTCGCTTTTATAGCAGCCTTTTTATGGGCAGACCAGAAAACAAAAAACCCCGCCTAAGCGAGGTTTTTATCAGGGTTTTGCGGTTGGTTGCCGCAGAACACACTGTGTTACGTCAACGCGAAAAGTATACGCGATCGAAGACGAACGCGCAATTCCGGCACGGATTTTGACGTTTTTGAGTATGGATCGCCTTCCAAAATTTGTCCATAAAATACTGTTCATGTATACAGTATTTATCTATACTGAGGGTGTTCGCAGTGAGCGAGGGGGCCGCAGTTTACCGGCGCAACGAAGTCCTGGCTGAAACGGGTGGTGCCGTCAGTGCCTTAACCCCTGAAGTGAGCACACTGTGTTACGTCAATCCAGGTGCTGGCCACAGGCGGCGGAAAGGTACGCCAGCATCGTGCTCCTTTTAACCAAAAGGAGACGCGTATGAGCGTCGTGGATATGGTCATACTTGTCCTCAAACTCATTGTTGCTGTATTGCAACTGCTTGATGCTGTCCTGAAATACGTTAAGTGATTCAGGTTCAAGTCGCACCTGAGAGGGGCGGGCAACCGCCCCTCTTTAATAACGAGGGAATGCTATGTCGCGTCTGTTAATTGAGCCTGTTACGCCTGATGAACCGGGCTATATCGCCCTGAAGGCCGAGAGTATCGCGTTAAATTTCAATATGCTGCGCAGGCTGGAAGAGAACTGGCAGCGCGGTGAGAATCGCTTTAACGCGCCGGGTGAAAAGCTGCTGGGGGCGTTTCTTAACGGCAGGCTGGTGGGCGTGTGCGGTCTAAATCGCGACCCATTCAGCCAGCAGCCGCGCGCCGGACGTATTCGTCATCTCTACGTCAGCGAAAAGTGCCGTGGGCTGGGGATTGGAAAACAACTTTTGACCGTGGTGATGGCGGATGCCAGCATCTGGTTTGATTTTCTTAATACCCATGCGCCGGAAACCGCGTACGGATTTTATCATCGGGCGGGCTTCAGGCTGGTGTCAGACGAGCCCCGGGTGACGCACCGCCTTTTTTGCGCAGTGTAAGCGGCTGGCAGCCTCGACGGGGGAATGTTACAGTTGGATGACATTTCACCAACCGATCCGCCATGTCCATCACCGTTTTCTGCATTTTACTGTTCGCCGCACTGCTACATGCCAGCTGGAACGCCATCGTTAAAGCCGGAACGGACAAGCTCTACTCGGCGATCGGGGTCAGCGGTTCAGCCGCGCTTATTGCGCTGATTTTACTGCCTTTCTCTCCCCAGCCGACGGCTGCAAGCTGGCCTTATTTGTTCGTCTCCTGCGCGTTACAGGTGGTGTATACGGTACTGGTGGCAAAAACCTATCAGGTCTCCGACATGAGCCAGACCTATCCGCTGATGCGCGGTACCGCCCCGCTGCTGGTGGCGCTGATCAGTGTGCTGGCGCTTGGCGACCACCTCTCCTGGCTTGCCTGGTCCGGTATCGGCGTCATTTGCCTGTCAATTCTGGCCATGGCGATGAATGGCCGCATGCAGTCGCGCAAGGGGATCTGGCTGGCGCTGCTGAACGCCTGTTTTATCGCCGGGTATACGCTGGTGGACGGCACCGGCGTGCGGTTATCAGACTCGGCGCTGGGCTACACGCTCTGGACCTTCTTCATGAACGGCTTCTGCCTGCTGAGCTGGGCGATGGTAGCCCGCCGCCGCGAAGCGTCAGCCTATCTGCGCTTGCACTGGAAAAAAGGGCTGCTCGGCGGCGTCGGGACGATGGGATCTTACGGTCTGGCACTCTGGGCGATGACCCAGGCGCCGCTGGCGGTGGTCGCCGCACTACGTGAAACCTCTATTCTCTTCGGCGCATTCATCGCATTTGTGCTTTTAAAAGAGAAGGTTGTGGGCCTGCGCATCGCGGCGGCGCTGGGTATTGCAGCCGGTGCGGTCCTGCTGCGCCTGGCGTAATTCGCTGGCAACATTAGTTGCCGATCTTGTTTACAAATCCTGCCTTCACGCCTTCTGTCATTCATCACAGTAATGCTTAAATTGTCATCTCTCTGTGGTAGATTCCTCGCGCATTTATGGGAATGCGTAGTCACTTATTCTTTATTTATCTCTTTTGGCAAAAGTATTCAGCGACATGAAAAAGCAACGGAACGTGAACTTATTGTTGATGCTGGTGTTACTGGTGGCCGTCGGGCAGATGGCGCAAACCATCTACATTCCGGCGATTGCCGATATGGCAAAAGATCTGAGCGTCCGCGAAGGTGCAGTCCAGAGCGTGATGGCAGCCTATCTGCTGACCTATGGCGTTTCACAGCTGGTTTATGGTCCCCTGTCCGATCGCGTCGGGCGTCGTCCGGTCATTCTGGTGGGCATGAGCATTTTCATGGTGGCGACGGTGATTGCCATTACTACGCACAGCCTGACCATCCTGATTGCCGCCAGCGCCCTCCAGGGCGTGGGCACCGGCGTCGGCGGGGTCATGGCGCGTACCCTGCCGCGTGATATGTACCAGGGCACCCAACTTCGCCACGCCAACAGTCTGTTAAATATGGGCATTCTGGTCAGTCCGCTGCTCGCCCCGCTAATTGGGGGTCTGCTGGACACCGTCTGGTCCTGGCGCGCCTGTTACGCCTTCCTGCTGGTGCTGTGCATTATTGTCACCTTCAGCATGGCGCGCTGGATGCCGGAAACACGTCCGCAGGACGCGCCGCGCACGAAGCTCATCGCCAGCTACAAAACGCTGTTCGGTAATGGGTCGTTTACCTGTTATCTGTTGATGCTAATCGGCGGCCTGGCGGGCATTGCGGTGTTTGAAGCCTGTTCCGGCGTGCTGCTGGGCGCAGGCCTTGGCCTGAGCAGCATGGTGGTGAGCATTTTGTTTATTCTGCCGATCCCGGCGGCGTTCTTCGGCGCATGGTTCGCCGGACGTCCGAACAAACGCTTCTCTACGCTGATGTGGCAGTCGGTGATCAGCTGTCTACTGGCCGGGCTGATGATGTGGATCCCGGGGCTGTTTGACGTGATGTCGGTCTGGACGTTGCTCATCCCGGCGGCGCTGTTCTTCTTCGGCGCGGGCATGCTGTTCCCGCTCGCCACCAGCGGCGCAATGGAGCCGTTCCCGTTCCTCGCGGGCACGGCAGGCGCGCTGGTCGGCGGTTTACAGAATATCGGTTCCGGCGCGCTGGCCTGGCTTTCGGCTATGATGCCGCAGACCGGGCAGGCGAGTTTGGGCCTGCTGATGACCCTGATGGGGCTGCTGATTTTGCTGTGCTGGCTGCCGCTGGCGTCGCGCGTCCCGCATCACGAACAGCCGGTTTAACCGCATGATGGCCCGGCTTCTCGCCGGGCTTTTCACACACGGGCGCAATCATCGCCTGTAATAACGGCTCTGGCGCAGGCCGCCAGGCGCCCTCTTCCCCGTCGTAAAACTGGAAGTCCGCGTTAAGCGCATACGGGATTTTCGCCTTTTGCAGCTCGCAGGCCATAAAGTTGGCGAAGGCCATTTGCGAAGCGGTTGGCGTGAGGTGGTTTGACTCCCCCACGCCCCAGCCCCCGACCCAGCTAACGTGCCCGGTTTTTTGCTGCCAATGCAGCGCGGCATTGATTCGGTTACGGATAGCCGCTTTCTCAGCCGCGGTTCCGGACGTCCACGGGTATTTGCCGTTCGTTTTCAGCGGACCCCAGGGGAAAATATGCCATTCCGCCAGCAGGTAATTCTGGCTGTGTGCGGGCAGCTTCAGGCTGGATAAATCCTCCGGCGCGGCGCGCAGACGAGGGGCGATAAAAATCATGCGGCTGGCATCAATGGCGTGAATGTCTTTGATCGCTTTCTCATACACCCGGTTGAGCGAAGCAACGTTGTGGTTGAGCTTGTCCGCCGGTTCGTAGATCAGGTCAAACCCCAGCAACGGCGAGCGCTGACCAAAATAGTGCGCCACGGCAATCCACCAGTTGATCACCGCTTTTTCGGTATCCGCTTTCGGATCGTTTTTATATTCATCGGCCTGATAGGCGATGATGGGGATGACGCCGTATTGCTCGCAGGCCTCCACCAGCTTACGCAGGTGAATCAGCCGCGCTTCCGTCGGTTCGCCCGCCACCCGAATACGGACATGATGTATGCCTTTCGCCTGGAAATCACGGACCACCAACGGGTCGAATTCGCGTATACCGCGCTCGGTGCGGGCCCAGTCGACATCCATTCCGACGCCCAGCATCTGCGCGTAACGGGCAGCCGTCAGGGGTGGCTCAGCGGCACAGGCCCAGCCGGAAGCGAGCGCTAACACGGTGACAATTAACGGCTTTAACACGACGCCCCTTGCAAATAATCAAATGCTTTACTCTGTATTTAGCATGCTTTTTCACAATTGGTGTAGAGTCAAAACGAACTAAATTCTGAGACAGATTATGAAAACGACTGACCTGACCGGCCTCATTGACCGGTTTCCGCTGCTGGCGGATTTGATTGCCCTGAAAGAGATCACCTGGCTTAATCCGAACACCACGACGCTGGCGGAAGGGTTGCCATATGTCGGGCTGACCAAAGCCGACGTGGACGACGCGCATGCGCGCCTGAAACGCTTCGCGCCGTATCTGGCGAAAGCCTTCCCGGAAACGGCGGCAACGGGCGGGATTATCGAATCCGAACTGGTCGCGATCCCGGCGATGAAAACGCGTCTGGAACAGGAGTTTGGCACAACGATCCCCGGCACGCTGCTGCTGAAAAAAGACAGCCATCTGCCGATTTCCGGCTCCATTAAAGCGCGCGGCGGTATCTATGAGGTGCTGGCCCATGCGGAAAAACTGGCGCTGGCCTCTGGTTTACTCAAGCTGGATGACGATTACAGCATCCTGCTGGAGACACGCTTTAAAGCCTTCTTCAGCCAGTACAGCATCGCGGTGGGTTCAACCGGCAACCTGGGGATGTCCATCGGCATTATGAGCGCGCGCATCGGCTTTAAGGTCACGGTGCATATGTCCGCCGACGCCCGCGAGTGGAAGAAAGCCAAACTGCGCAGCCACGGCGTGATCGTCGTGGAATATGAGCAGGATTATGGCGTGGCGGTGGAGCAAGGGCGCAAAGCGGCGGAAAGCGATCCAAACTGTTTCTTTATTGACGATGAGAACTCACGCACGCTGTTCCTGGGCTACGCGGTTGCAGGTGAGCGCCTGAAAGCGCAGTTTGCCGCGCAGGGGCGCGCGGTGGACGCTGAACATCCGTTGAACGTTTATCTGCCGTGCGGCGTCGGCGGCGGCCCCGGCGGCGTGGCGTTTGGCCTGAAGCTGGCCTTTGGCGATAACGTCCACTGTTTCTTCGCCGAGCCCACGCACTCCCCGTGCATGCTGCTGGGCGTTTACACCGGGCTGCACGATGAAATCGCGGTGCAGGATCTGGGTATTGATAACGTGACGGCGGCGGACGGTCTGGCGGTAGGTCGCGCGTCTGGCTTCGTGGGCCGCGCGATGGAGCGTCTGCTTGACGGGTTCTATACCCTCTCCGATCAAAGCATGTACGACCTGCTCGGCTGGCTGGCGCAGGAAGAAGGCATTCGTCTGGAGCCGTCGGCGCTGGCGGGGATGGCCGGGCCGGTACGCATAATGGCGAATGCTAACACTACACACCTGGTCTGGGCGACCGGCGGCGGCATGGTGCCGGAAGACGAGATGGCGAAATATTTAGCGAAAGGGAAGTAAATATGCCGGGTGGCGGCTGCGCCTTACCCGGCCTACAGGTGCAAAATTTGCTGAATGTGGGTGACCGCAAACAGCAGTGACAGCGACAGCACGGCCAGGGCGATAAGGAACTTATCCCGCACCGCCTTCGGCTGTACAAAGTCGCTCTGCGCCACGTCCATCAGGTTACGGCTGCGGGTGTAGCGCCATAAAATGATGGCTACCAGCGCCAGCACAACAATGGAGATCCAGAATGGCGCCCCCGTGCGGTGCCAGTTGTGCTTAATGGCAAGCGCGATCAACGCACCATACCCAAGCAGCGTGCGCAGCCAGGCCAGCGAGGTTCGCTCCGGCTGAAGCCCGGGGTCCGCTTCCCGCCGCGCTTTGCGGCTATCCGGCATACAGCACCAGTAACATCACTACGCCCGCAACCATCAGCAAAATCGTACTGATGATGATCAAACCGCGCGTGTAGGGGAGATCCTGCTTCAGACGCATCGCCTTTTCATTTCTCAGCCAGCGCAGATAGCCATAAATCGCCAGCACGCCGGCAATCAGGCACAGCAGCAGGGCCAGCACTTCGCGAATCAACGGAGTGGCAAAATCGGGGGCGAGCTGATCAAGGCCGACGCCTGCGGCCAGAAAGCCCAGGGCGGTGCGGATCCACGCTAAGAACGTGCGTTCGTTAGCCAGTGAGAAGCGGTAGTCCGGCGCTTCACCGAGGCGGGAAATGTTCATGAAGGTTCCTTGTCGTGCAGCATGCAGGCTTCAGCATAGCGTAATTCAGCCAGGACAAGGAGACCGGCATCTGGCGATGCCGGTCAGAAAGATTAGTGCAGCTCTGGCCAGTAATCCTTATTAGCTTCAATCAGATCGTCCAGAATCGCCTTCGCCACCGATGCGCTCGGTACGGTTTTCGACAGGGTAATCGCCTGCCAGAGTTTCTGATACGAGCGCTGCTCCCAGGCGTCCACCACCAGTTTTTCCACCGCCACCTGCTGGCTCATGAGCCCTTTCTGGAAGTGAGGAATATCACCCACGGTCAGCGGCTCCGGTCCGTTGTGGCCGACCAGACACGGAATTTCTACCATCGCGTCGGCGTCAAAATTATGGATAGCCCCATTGTTAGGCACAATCAGCAACATGCGTTCCTGGGTGTTAAAGGCAATCGCGGTCGCCAGATCGACGATGTACGATGCATGTTCGTCGATTTCCAGTTCACCGGCAGAAGAATGACCGGCTTCGATAATCGCCCGGCATGAACTGAATACATGCTTCTCACGGTGATCCATCACTTCATTGGCGCGGGTACGCTCCGGGTTGGAATGGGCGACCACATAGTCCGGGAACAGGTAATACTTCAGGTAGGTGTTCGGCATGGTGTCCGGATCCAGCGCCTGTACGTCTTTGGCCTTGGCGAAGGTATCGTTCCAGCTCGCTTCAGTATGCGCATCTTCCGAAGGTGGAACATAACCGTTTTTCGCCACGTATTCGCGCAGTTTCGGCATCAGATCGTTTCCGTTCAGATCTTCAATCGACGTCCACCAGCCGAAGTGGTTCAGACCGTAGTAGCGCACGCGCATCTCTTTGCGGTCTTTCAGGCCGACGATTTGCGCCATACGGCCTTCAATGCCGATCGGCATGTCGCAGATGTTGAGGATTTTCGCGTTCGGACGCAGGCGGCGCGTGGCTTCCGCGACAATCGCCGCCGGGTTGGAGTAGTTCAGCATCCACGCGTTCGGGGAGTACTGTTCCATATAATCTACCAGCTCAAGCACGCCGCCGATGGAGCGCATGCCGTAGGAGATGCCGCCCGGCCCGCACGTTTCCTGGCCCAGCACGCCGTGGCGCAGCGGGATTTTTTCATCTTTTTCACGCATCGGGTATTTGCCCACGCGAATATGCGCCATCACGAAATCCACATCGGTAAAGGCTGCTTTCGGATCGGTGGTGTAACTAAATTCAATCTCAGGCGCCTGCTCCCTGAGGATGATTTTGCACGCCTCCGCGATAACCTCCTGACGTGCTCCGTCATTGTCATAGAACTTCAGCGCACGCAGCGGGAAACGGTCACGGTTGGCTAACAGCATCAGGACGATACCAGGCGTGAATGTACTGCCGCCGCCTGCAATAACAACTGAGAATTTTTTCATGATATAGCCTCTGTCAGAGTGGTTTGTTCGTTTGTTAAAGGGGTTTTCATCAGCGATTCCAGCTGGTCGCGCACCTGAGGAACGTGCAGACCGACAATCACCTGAATGCCGTTGCCGCGTCGCACCACACCGTGTGCGCCCAGGGCTTTGAAGACGTCGTCGCTTTGGGTTTTCGTCATATCCACTAGGGCGATACGCAGGCGGGTGGCGCAGTTATTGATACTTTCGATATTTGCTGCGCCGCCGAGCGCCTGTAAGAACCCAGCGGCCTGTCCGACCTGCTGGCTGGCTGCTGCCGGGGCGGTGGTTTGCCCACGCGCCGCCTTATAGTCGGCCTTGCTGTAGAGCTTGATTTCGCTCTCTTCCCGGCCCGGCGTTTTTAGATTCAGACGTTCGATAAGCGTCCTGAAGACCACGAAATAGAGAGCGGTGAAGCAGAGGCCGATGCCAATCTGGGTGAATACCGTCGAGGCGTGGTTATGGAACATCGGGATCCAGTTTTGCGGCAGGAACTGGTCCAGCAGACCGCCCCCCATGTTCCCCACCACCCCGAAGGTATACATCACCGTCGCCATCGTTGCGGCCAGCACGGCGTGGATAGCAAACAGCAACGGCGAGATAAACAGGAAGGTGAACTCCAGCGGTTCGGTAATACCCACCAGCACGGCGGTAAGCGTGGCCGGAACCAGCAGCCCCGCAACCTTGACGCGGTTTTCCGGCGACGCGGTGTACCAGATCGCCAGCGCAATCCCGACCGAGCCAAACACTTTCGAATTGCCGTGCAGGGCGAAGCCGCCTTCAGGGAACAGTGTTTTTAGCGGCACAGTGCTCTGGCTGAATTCCTGCAGGTGCTGCGCCCAGTAGACCTGAATGCCGCCCTCTACCGCCGCCGGGCCGAAGATAAACGGGCCGTAGACAAAGTGGTGCAATCCGGTTGGGATCAGAATGCGTTCCAGGAAGGTATAGACCCATACGCCGAGCGCACCGGCAGAGCGCAGGAACGCCTGCAGGGACTCAATGCCCATCTGCACTTTCGGCCAGCCCAGCAACGTCAGCCAGGCGCAGGGGATCATCACGAAGAACGCGAGGATAACGACAAACGAGGTGCCCTGGAAAATCCCCAGGAAGACTGGCAACGGCTTGTCGAAAAATCGGTTGTGGATAGCGGTGACGAGCCCGGAAATGATAATCGCCCCGATGATGCTGGTATCAAGCGTTTTGATTCCGGCAATCATCGCCAGCCCGCTGCCAGCAGTGGGTTCAGCAGAGAAGTCGACGCCAAAGAAGTGACCCCAGGTCATCCCCATCGCGTTGATAAAGTAGTTCCAGGTCAGAAAGCTAATCAGCACCGCCAGACAGGCGCGGCCCTGCGCCTGCTTTGCCAGGCCAATCGGTAAGCCGACAGCAAAAATCAGCGGCATATTGCGGAACACCGCCCAGCCGCCCTCTTCGATGATGTGAACAATCTGCGCGAACAGATGATCGGGGGCCGTTAAAGCTTCGCCGACAAACAGCGGGTTGCGAAGCATGATGGCGATCCCGACCACGATCCCGGCAAAGGGAAACAGTAAAACCGGGGTGAACATGGCGCCGCCAAAACGTTGTATTTGACTGAGCATTTTTAAATCCTCATGAAACAACCTGTAGGGGTAGAGGCCTTTATGATTTTTTACTGGCCTGAGGTGAGCATAAGAAGTTACTGATGCGGGAACATGGCGTGCCGCTGCGATTCGTGATCGCATTCATGGTTTTAATTTGACCAATCAGGTCTACTTTTTATAGCAAATATGGACAAGTTAAGACGTAATCCACGCCATAACGGGCGAGCAGAGGTCTACAGGTGATCTACAAATCTATTGCCGACAGATTGCGGCTACGGCTCAATTCGTCGGACTACAACATTGGCAGCCCGTTACCCGGCGAAAAAGCGCTGGCAAAGGAGTTTGGCGTAGCCCGGATGACCATCCGCAAGGCGCTGGATCTGCTGGTAAGCTGGGGGCAGGTTGAACGTCGACACGGCAGCGGGACGTTCGTGGCGCGCAAAGACGTTCATCATGAAACGACTAACCTGACCGGGCTGGTGGAGGTACTGCGCCAGCAGGGGAAAGAAGTGCAGAGCAAGGTGTTGCAGTTTGAAGTGATGCCCGCGCCGCCCGCCATCGCCAGCCAGTTGCGGATTCAGGTTGATGAGCGGATCTATTTTTCAAGGCGGGTGCGTTACGTGGACGGAAAACCGCTGATGCTGGAGGACAGCTTTATGCCGGTGAAGCTGTTCCGCAATCTTTCCCTGGCGCATCTCGAAGGGTCTAAGTTTGATTACATCGAGAAGGAGTGCGGGATCACCATCAGCGGCAACTACGAGAGCCTGACGCCAGTGCTGGCAGATAAACAGCTGGCCGGTTATATGAATCTGCCGGAACAGACGCCGCTGCTGCGCATCACCTCTCTTTCCTACAGCGACAGCGGCGAGTTCCTCAATTATTCCGTGATGTTCCGGAACACCAGCGATTACCAGGTGGACTACCATCTGCGGCGTATCCACCCGGAAGACTTATTAGCCCATCCCCCAGAACAGCACCGCCAGTAGTTGCGGGGTGATAATGCGCAAAAACATCACCAGCGGATAGACCGTGGCGTAGGACAACGCCGCCGCGCCGCTGGTGGCGTGCAGGTTATTGGCGAACGCCAGCGCGGGCGGATCGGTCATGGAACCGGCCAGCATGCCGCACAGCGTGAGATAGTTCATTTTAGCGAACATACGCGCCAGTAATCCGACCGTTATCAGCGGGATGGCGGTAATGAATATGCCGTAGCCTACCCAGCTCATCCCTTCGCCGTTAACCAGGGTATCGACAAAATCGCCGCCGGATTTCAGTCCCACCACCGCCAGAAACAGCACGATGCCCAACTCCCGCAGCGCCAGGTTAGCGCTCGGCGGCATAAACCAGTAGAGCTTACCGATGGAGCCGATACGCCCGAGGATCAGCGCCATAATGAGCGGCCCGCCTGCCAGCCCCAGCTTCAGTGCTACCGGGAAGCCGGGCACGTACAGGGGGATGGAGCCAAGCATGACGCCAAGCCCGACGCCGATAAAGACCGGCAGCATCTGCACCTGCTGGAGTTTTTGCTGGGCGTTGCCCACCATGTTCGCTACGGCATCAATAGATGAAGGACGCCCGACGAGGTTGAGAATATCACCGAATTGCAGGCTGGCATCCTGGCTGGCCACCAGCTCGACACCGGCGCGGTTAAGCCGGGAGATCACCACGTCATAACGCTCTTTAACCTGCAAATCGCGTATTTTCTTGCCCAGGACCTTCTCATTGGTCACTACCACGCGCTCCACGCGCATGTCCGTTCCACGGGTTGAGAGCGAGGTATCCACCTCCTGACCAATCACCAGCCGGGCATTGTTTAAATCCGCCGGTTGCCCTACCAGATGCAGGAGATCGCCGTGCTGAATGAGTGTGTCAGGTGAAGGCACCATCAGCGTGTCGTCACGTTTCAGGCGTGAACAGATAATGGTCGCGCTGTTCAGAATGGGGACATCCTGTATCGCCATATTATTCAGGTTGGGGTTTTCGACGCGAATGTTGATGGTTTTAATAAGCGCATGGCCGTTGGTCAGCGTGCTTTCATGCTCTTTCGCCTCCTGCTCGACGTTAATGCGGAACAGCACGCGCACCAGCCACATGGAGAGCAAAATACCGCAAATGCCAAACGGATAGGCCATGGCGTAGCTCATCCCCATCTGATCGACGACATCAGCAGGGATACCCAGATCGCGCAGAATTTGCTGGCCCGCCCCGAGCGCGGGCGTGTTGGTTACGGCGCCGGAGAAGATGCCCAGCACGACGGGCAGCGGAATAGCGAAGAGTTTGTGCAGAATGGCGGTGACCAGCCCACCCATCACGACGATGCCGAAGGCAAAGAGATTAAGGCGTAAACCGGAGACGCGCAGGGAAGCGAAGAAGCCCGGCCCCACCTGAATACCGATGGTATACACAAAGAGGATCAGGCCGAACTCCTGGATGAAATGCAGCATATCGGCGCTGAGCACCCACCCAAGCTGGTCGGCAAAATGGCCGACAAAAATCCCGCCGAAAAGCACTCCGCCAATCCCAAACCCGACGCCGCGGATTTTGATATTCCCCAGCCATAGCCCCACTACCGCGACAAGGGCCAACACGCTGACGGTTAACGCGATATCACTCATGTTCCACATCCTGTGCATAACCTTAGTTATATCAAGGATTCTCTCAGAGCTGGCGGCGGTTGTATGGGCGATGGCGCACAAAAAAGCCCTGCCGGGGCAGGGCCTTGTGCGGTCTGTGAGCGTTGTCGGGTGGCGGCTGCGCCTAACCCGACCTACAGTTTCGGCGGGTTTGTTAACTGTTTAACGCCGGCCTGTCGCTAATGGCGATGCGCTGCGGCGCGATAGCTTCCGGCACGTTACGGGTGAGGTCAATATTCAGCAGCCCGTTAGTGAACGTCGCGCCAGAAACTTCCATATGGTCTGCCAGGGTAAAGCTCAGGCTAAACGGCTGAGTGACAAGCCCCTGATGCAACCATTTGGTCTCGGTGTCAGGTTTTTCCGGTGACCCTTTAACGGTCAGGCGCGTACCCTCAAGCTGGATGTCGAGATCTTCCTGACGGAACCCGGCCAGCGCAAGCGTGATGCGGTAGTGGTTATCATCGCTTTTTTCGATGTTGTACGGCGGAAACGTCTGCTGTTCGGTTGCGCTTTGCAGCGCGTTAGCCAGTTTGTCAAAACCGATCCACTGACGCAGCAGGGGGGAAAAATCATAGTTACGCATACTAAATCTCCTTCTGAGAAGCGAGTTCGGCACAGTTTATTTTTGTGCGCAGTTGTACCTGCAAACCCTTACGGATTCGCATATGCTCCCTTTACGGCAAGCAATTTCAGGTGGGCCGCAGCCGCGACCCGCTTAATTAATTGATTTCGATACGACGCGGTTTTTTCTCTTCCGGAATCACACGTTCCAGCTCGATAAACAGCAGGCCGTTCACCAGGTTCGCGCCCTTGACGTGGATGTTTTCAGCCAGCTGGAACTTGCGTTCAAAGTTGCGCTCTGCGATGCCCTGGTAGAGGTAGGTTCGTTCTTTCTGCTCGCCCGCATGGGAGCCTTTCACCACCAGCAGATTGTCCTGCGCGGTGATCTCCAGTTCGCTCTCTGCGAAACCGGCGACAGCAATCGCAATGCGATAGTGGTTTTCGTCAACCAATTCAACGTTGTAAGGAGGATAGCCGTTGCTCTGGCTCTGGTTGTTTTCTAAGTGGTTGAACAGACGATCAAAACCAATGGCAGAACGGTATAGCGGAGAGAGATCGAAATTACGCATAGATAAAAACTCCTGGAATCAGCGAGAAAATGTAGCCTTCCACCATGGACAGGCTTCTGCTTCCCCGAACACCCATCAGGCGTGTCCGTTATCGGGTTACATTCTTAAAATGGGTCTGGATACGGCCTTTTCAAGCCTGTTGATGTGAGATTTTTTTGCACTTTGCTGGTTGTCGCATAGACTCAGGGGCACAGCACAAAGGGTTAAATTGCGATGGCGACCACAGTGCGGGAGTTTTGAGCTATCCATTTTGGACGCGCCTCGCTATAACCCTGAGTTGCAGGTCAATGCCGTGCTACTAATGATGACTGAGTGATGATGAGAAATGTTCTGATTAAGCTGGCGACGTTCAGCGGGGTTGTTTTACTTTGCGGGTGTTCGAGCGTGATGTCGCACACCGGCGGTAAAGAAGGAACATATCCGGGGACGCGCGCCAGTGCCGCCATGATCTCTGATGATGAGACAAACTGGGGTACCAAATCTCTGGCGATTCTTGATATGCCGTTTACGGCGGTTGCCGATACGCTTCTGCTGCCGTGGGATATGTTCCGCACCGACAGCTCAGTGCGTTCGCGCGTTGAGAAAAGCGAGCAGGAGACGCTGGCGACTAACTCCGTCATCCCACCCGCAGAGATGACCCCGCGCTAATTCTGTGCGGTTTCCGTTAGCCACAGCTGGCGGAAACCGTCCTTCTCTTCCATCCACGCAATAAAACGTCCGTCCGGGGAAAACACCACAGCGTCAGCAGACGGCGGGTTGCCATGATCGGACGTCAAAAACGTCACCTCTCCGGTCTGCGCATCGCAGCAGGCAATGCGGCCTGCAAGCACAAATCCCAGCCCGTTGCCGGAAGGATGCCAGTTAAAGGCCGACTGAATATCGCTCTCAGCGTGTGTCAACTGACGCGGCTCACCGCCTTCAGGGGAGATAAGCCACAGCTGCACAATGCCGTTATCGTCCCGCATTAAAAACGCAATCTGCGTCCCCTGTGGATTGCTGCGCACCCAGTGGCGCGGCACGTTCACCAGCCCCGGATACGCCTTCTGATGGGTGAAGGTAAGGCGGCGTTGCATGACGCCCGCAGGCGGCGCGGGCATTGTATCCGGCGTCCCCTGCAACGGCGCATCGCCCGCCCGTTTCCAGCCCTGCTCGTCCTTGGGAAGGTCCACAATAAACAGTTCGGGCACTTTCTCGCCTTTCGCAGACACCGTATCGCCGATAAACGCCAGCCTGTCGTTGTCCACCCAGCCCTCTTCATAGGCGCGGTTGATCTCATCGCTGCCCGGTTGCGGGTTCGGCGTTGTCCGGCTTACCAGCACGCTCCAGAAGGTGCCAGCATATTCCCGCGGATGGTTCCCCTGTGGATTTACCGGACCAAAAGGCGCCGCCACCCCGACGTTACGCAAATCCAGCTGCGGATCGCGCGCGTGCAGTACATGGTCGTTGTAGGTAAAGCTGACGAACTGCCCGTTCGGGCTAAAAACGTGAACGTGGCCGCCGCCACGCAGCGCCCCCGCCGTGTAAGGCGCGGTGATATCCATCGCATCAAGATTGCTCACCTGGCCGTTGTGCGCAATCACTCCCTGACGATGGTGAAAATCATACTGCCAGTCTGCATCCGGGTTTTTCGGGCCGTGGATAAAAACATATTTGTCCTGCGCCGGATGAACGGTCACCACGCCGACATGCGCGCCGTCAGTCGCACGGTAGATCACCTCAACCTCGCCCGTAATGACATTGACCCGCTCAATGGTTTTACCGGTAAACGACGCGCCGGACGGGCGGACATCATAGACAAGCCACTGGCTGTCTGGCGTCCAGATGTTGATGTTGGTGAGCTGGTGGTTGCGGGAAGCGAAGGTGATTTGTTTCATGAAAATACCCTGATGCGCGGTTATCGCATCAGGGTAAAACATCCGAAGGGATTAGCCTACTCGTTTCACGTCACCTACCAGCAGGATGTAGGAGAGCGCGCCGATCAGCGCCACGGCAGAGATATACACCAGAGCCGGACCAAAGCCGTAGTCCTGCGCCAGGTAACCGATGACCAGCGGCACGGTGATCCCGCCCAGGCCGCCAACGAAGTTGAATACGCCACCAGTCAGGCCAATCAGCCGCATCGGTGCCAGGGACGACACCAGCGACCAGGTGATGGAGGCAAAACCGTTCCCGAAGAACGCTACCGCCATCAGGGTCATGATCCACACTGGATCGTTGGTGTAGTTCGCTCCCATGATGCAGGTAGAGATCAGCAGTCCGCAGATAATCGGCGTTTTACGCGCAACGCCCAGTGAGAAGCCTTTTTTCACCAGCTTATCCGCCAGCCAGCCCGAGAGCAGGACGCCGAAAAACGCCGCAAGGAAGGGTACGGTGGTCATAAAGCCCGCCTTCAGCGCGGTTATCCCTTTTTCCTGGGTCAGATAGTTCGGGAACCAGGTGAGGAAGAACCACAGCGTGGAGGTCACCGCGAACTGGCCCAGATATACGCCCACCAGCTTACGGTGGAAGACCAGCTTCCAGTCCGCTCTGGTCAGCGGCTGGCGCGCCTCTTTTTTCACTGGCGCATCGCCATCCACCAGACCGCCGCCGTCGCGGATGTAGTCCAGTTCGGCTTTGGTGATGCTTTTGGTCAGACGCGGCGGCTGATAGACCTTAAACCAGATTAACGACCAGATAATGCCGATCCCGCCGGTGACGATGAACACCCAGTGCCAGCTCAGCAGCTCCTGGATCCAGATTAACAGCGGCGTCAGAAACGCCAGACCAACAAACTGCCCGGAGGTGTAAAAACCAACAGCGGAAGCGCGTTCGTGTTCAGGGAACCAGCTGGTCACCATGCGGTTGTTGGTCGGGAACGCGGGCGCTTCAAACACCCCGGTGATGGCGCGCAGGCCTATCAGCGACATCAGCCCGGTGGCGAAGCCCTGGAACAGGGTCGCCACGGACCAGCCCAAAATAGCGATAAAGTAGGTCAGACGTGACCCCACGCGGTCAAGGAACCAGCCGCCGGGGATCTGGCAGAGCGTATACAGCCAGGCAAACGCCGAGAAGACGTAGCCCATTTCCGCTTTGGTGATGCCAAACTCTTCCTGAATATGGGCCGATGCCACGGCGAGGTTGGCGCGGTCGACATAACAGATGACCACGGTAATAAAGATCATGATCAGCGTCAGGTAACGACGATGCCCGGTTTTTGTAGCAGTAACTGGAATATCCATCGCAATCTGTCTCCAGATTTTGGGCATAGCGAAGCCGCTCACCATGCCCTGTAATTTACAGAGGGTTATATTTTTTCTATGTACGTTTTTTTTGCCCGGTGGCGCTTCGCTTACCGGGCCTACGAGAGAGTAGGCCGGATAAGCGTAGCGCCATCCGGCGATTTACCACTCGGCTACGGAACCGTCTTCATGACGCCACAGTGGGTTACGCCAGTCCGGCGCACTTTTACTCAGCTCAATGACTTTGGCTTCGTCGATCTCCACGCCAAGGCCCGGCTTCGTTAACGGTTTAAAGAAACCGCCTTCCATGCTGAAGTCTTCCTTGTTTTTCACAAAGTCGAGCAGCTCCGCGCCCTTGTTATAGTGAATGCCCATGCTTTGTTCCTGGAACACCGCATTACGGGAGACGAAGTCGACGTGCAGGCAGGCCGCCAGCGCAATCGGCCCAAGCGGACAGTGCGGCGCCAGCGCCACATCGTAGGCTTCTGCCATTCCGGCAATTTTGTAGCATTCGGTGATGCCGCCCGCGTGGGAGAGGTCCGGTTGCAGGATCGCAATGCCTCCCGCTTCCAGCACGCGTTTAAACTCGAAGCGCGAGAACATGCGTTCCCCCGCCGCGATGGGAATGTGCGTCTGTTCAGCCAGTTTCGGATAGTATTCCGCCTGCTCGGCCAGCACCGGCTCTTCGATAAACAGCGGGCGATACGGCTCCAGCTCTTTAATCAGCACTTTGGCCATTGGCGCGCTGACGCGGCCGTGGAAATCCAGACCAAACTCAATCTCGTTGCCGAAGGCTTCACGGATTTGCGCCACGGTGTTCACCGCCCGGTCTACCGCGCGCGAGTTGTCGATAACGCCCATCTCTTCGCAGCCGTTGAGTTTGAAGGTGTCAAAACCGATGTTGCGCAGCTGCCGGATACCGTCGATCACTTCCGCAGGGCGGTCACCGCCCACCCAGCTGTAGGCTTTGATTTTGTCTCGCACCTGGCCGCCCATTAATTGCCAGACCGGGGCATTCAGCACTTTGCCTTTGATATCCCACAGCGCCTGATCGATACCGGCGATGGCGCTCATCAGGATCGGACCGCCACGGTAAAATCCCGCCCGGTACATGACCTGCCATAGGTCGTTGATGCGCGCCGGATCCTGGCCAATCAGGTATTCACCCAGCTCGTGAACCGCGGCTTCAACCGTACGCGCACGGCCTTCAATCACCGGCTCGCCCCAGCCAACCACGCCTTCGTCGGTTTCGATTTTCAGGAACATCCAACGCGGGGGTAAACGGTACGTGGTAAGTTTGGTTATTTTCATTGCACTGCCTCTCGATACGCTTTCACAAATGCTGCCGCCTGCTGTGCGGTACGCTCAACGGGCTGTCCGGCACGATAGAGATCGCTGCCCAGCCCCGCGCCCGCACAACCTGCTTTTATCCACTGCACCAGGTTTTCCGGCGTGACGCCGCCCACGGCAAAGACCGGCACGCTGGCGGGTAAGACCGCTTTCAGCGCTTTGATGTAATCCGGACCAAAGGCCGACGACGGGAAAATTTTGAGAGACTGTGCGCCCGCATCGAGGGCGGCAAAGGCTTCTGTGGCCGTGGCGCAACCTGGGCATACGGTCATGCCGTAATCCACCGCCCGGCGGATCACCTCGGGGTTGATATTCGGTGTGACGATAAGCTTGCAGCCCATCTTCGCCAGCTCATCCACCTGCTCCGGCTGTAATACGGTACCAGCGCCAATCAGCGCCTTATCACCGAACGCCTTAACAACTGCCGGAATGCTTTTTTCCCATTCCGGGGAGTTGAGCGGGATTTCCACCGCGTCGAACCCGGCGTCGATCACCGCGCCAACGTGCGCTAAGGCCTCACCGGGCGTGATACCGCGCAAAATCGCGATCAGGGGAAGTTCAGTTTGCCACTGCATGAGCGATGCTCCTTATGCCTGCCTGAAATGCCGTGTCGCCTTCCACCGCAGCAACATCCCGTCCGATAGCGTGGAACGCCTGGCGGTAACGAGACGTCAGCGATGAACCCGCGACGAGCGTGATGGCCTGCTGCCCGGCGAATGCGTCGCTCAGGGTGGCGACTTCGGCGCCAATCAGCAGGCCGGACAGAAATTCGCTGACCTGCTCGCGCGGAAGATTTCCCAGCACGTGCGAGGCGCGAACCTCAAAAAGTTGCGGCAAAACGGCAGGGGATGCGATCCCGCGCTCAAGCCCGGCGGCAAACGCTTCCGGCGAAGGGGTTTGCTCCGGCAAACCGGCCCCCACCAGCGAATGCTTAAGCAGCAAGTGGTGCAGTTCGCCGGTCATCACCGTGCGGAAATCATGAATTTGCTCAGCATCCGCCTGGACCCATTTGCAGTGCGTCCCAGGCATGACGTAGACAGAAGAAGGAGAAAGGGTGCGCGCCCCGAGCAGCTGCGTCTCTTCGCCGCGCATCACGTTATGGTTATCGTCGCGAGAGACGCATAAACCGGGAATAATCCAGACATTGTCGCCAACAGACGTTAACTGCTCGCCAACGGCGGTGAAATGCACCGGAACCGACAGGTAAGGCGCAACCTTCCAGCCCACGTTACTGCCGACCATTCCGGCCATCACCACTGGCGTAGTACCGTCGCGCCAGTTTTGTGTCACCTCTGCTAACACCGCTTCGGGGGATTTACCGTTCAGGCGCGTCACACCTGCTTCTGAATGCCTGCTTTCCAGACACTGCTCACCCTGGTAGAGCCAGGCGCGCAGATTGGTCGATCCCCAGTCAATTGCGATGTAGCGTGATGTCATGTGATTTCCTTCAACCTTCGTGTCGAGCTGGCGATCATGGTCAGCGCCGCCTGCTCTGCCGCATCGCCGTCCTGATGCCGTATCGCATCGAACAGCGCTTTATGTTCCTGAAGCGTTTTCGGCATGTTGGCCTCATCGCCCATCCAGGTACGTTCAAATACTGCTCGCTGTAGCGAGCTGATCGCCACGCTAAGCTGCTGTAACACCGGGTTATGCACCGACTGCAGTACCGCCTCGTGGTAGCGAATGTCCGCCTCGTTGAACGCCTCCCGATTCTGGTTATTGGCGATCATGTCGTTTAACGCCGACTCAATCTGTGCCAGGTCACCTGACGTTGCGCGCTCTGCCGCCCAGCGGGCGATGGCCGGTTCCACCAGATTTCGGACTTCGCTCATCGCGCCGATAAGCCGTGGGTCGTAGTCGTTTTCCAGTACCCATTGCAGAACATCGGTATCGAGGTAGTTCCACTGGTTACGCGGCGCAACAAACGCGCCGCGATAGCGCTTCATTTCAATCAGCCGCTTCGCCATCAGCGAGCGGAACACTTCCCGGATGATATTGCGCGAGGTTTCAAACTCCTCGCACAGTTCCGCCTCTGCTGGCAGCGGCGAACCGGGAACGTATTTGCCACCCACAATCTGAGTGCCCAGCGTGATGACAATGCGATCGGTTTTATTGAGTGTCATGGAGAGTCCTTGTGCTCTGTAAGTCCATCACTACTTTACCGCGACCGCTGAATTTCGCCTCACTTTTGCAGTACAAACGTGAGTCCTTTCGCCTTTGCCGTGGTGACAATGTAGTACAATCAATTAATGTTGTACTACAATCCAGATCACAAAAAGAACAATTCGATAAATTCAGCGCAAAAAAAAGCCCCGGTTGATAACCGAGGCTGATGATTACAGACAGCTGTTAGGACAGGACAAATTTCTCAATCGCATAAGCCACGCCGTCTTCCAGGTTAGATTTGGTGACGAAGTTCGCCACTTCTTTCACCGACGGGATGGCGTTATCCATCGCCACGCCCATGCCTGCATATTCGATCATCGCAATATCGTTTTCCTGGTCGCCCAGCGCCATAATCTCCTCAGGCTTGATGCCCAGCGCATCGGCAAGCGATTTGACACCCGTGCCTTTATTGACGCGTTTATCGAGGATTTCGAGGAAGTACGGCGCACTTTTCAGCACGGTGTATTTCTCTTTTACCTCAGCCGGAATGCGTGAGATGGCTTTGTCGAGAACCGCAGGTTCATCAATCATCATCACTTTCAGGAACTGGGTTGCCGGGTCCATGTTTTCCGCTTCGCAGAACACTAGTGGAATGGTTGCAACGTAGGACTCGTGCACCGTGTAGTAGCTGATATCGCGGTTGGCGGTGTAAAGCGTATTGCGATCGAGCGCGTGGAAGTGAGAGCCCACTTCGCGGGAGAGTTTTTCAAGGAACAGGTAGTCATCATAGCTCAGTGCAGTTTGCGCCACCGTGCTGCCATCTGCTGCCTTTTGCACCAGTGCGCCGTTATAGGTGATGCAGTAATCGCCAGGCTGGTTCATGTGCAGCTCTTTCAGGTAGCTGTGCACCCCGGCATACGGGCGTCCGGTGGTGAGCACCACGTTCACGCCTTTTTCGCGTGCGGCGGCGATCGCATTTTTAACGGCAGGAGAGATAGTGTGGTCTGGCAGCAGCAGCGTGCCGTCCATATCGATTGCAATGAGTTTGATAGCCATGAGGTCCCCGGGATAAATGAGTGCTATTTCATGCTAACGCGATTAAGCACACAAAAATAGAGCTACCTTGCGTAACAAAAAGCCCCTTTTATATTTATCCCGGGAACAAGAACTCACTCGCGGGTGAGAACGATTTTGCCAAACGCACCGCGATCCAGATGCTCAAGCGCCTGTTCCAGTTCGTCAAAACGATAGCGATGTTCAATCACCGGTTTTAACTCCGTGACATCAACAGCACGGACGAAATCTTCCAGCGCCCGGCGGTGTCCAACCCCAATCCCCTGAATGACGGGGGATTTCAGCAGCAGCTCGCCAGCAGGCAGGGAAATGTCCGTTCCGGCCAGCACGCCAATAACGGAGATACGCCCGTGAACGGCTACCGCGCGAAGGGAATGTCTCAGGTTCTCCCCACCCACGGTTTCGATAATGTGGTCGATGCCGCGATCCTGCGTCAGTGCCAGCGTATTTTCAGCCCAGTCGCCTTTCAGTCGGTTGATGCCCTGGCTGGCTCCCAGCTTTTTGGCTAGTGCCAGTTTTTCATCACTCCCCGACGTAACAATAACTTCTGCGCCGTGCGCTTTTGCTATCTGCAAAGCGAATAGCGCCACACCGCCCGTGCCTTGTACCAGCACCGATTGCCCGGCGCGTAAATGACCGCGCTCCACCAGCGCGAACCATGCGGTAAGCCCCGCGCAAGGAAGCGTGCTGGCCTCAGCGTCATTCAGGCTTTCCGGGGACGCCACCAGCGCGTTTTCACTCACAATCACATATTCGGCCAGCATGCCCTGGAAGTATCCACCGGACGTTTTATAGGGCAAATCGCGCGCGTCTGCCTGCGGCTTGCCGTCGATCCATTCCGGGAAGAAGGTTGAGATGACGCGTGCGCCGGGTTTGAAACGCGTAACGCCGTCGCCAATGCTGTCCACCACGCCTGCCATGTCAGATGCTGGGGTAAACGGGAAGGAAAGCGGAATCGGCATCGTGCCTTCAATCACCATTTTATCCCGGTAGTTGAGCGCAACGGCATTAACCCTTACGCGAACCTCCCCCGGGCCTGGCTGTGGCACAGGCACCTGAACAAGCTGAAGGCTCTCGCGCCCAAGGGCGTTCATTGACCAGCGCTGCATTGTTTCTGTCATTTTTCTCTCCTGCCATCAAATAAGCTTTAGGACTGACAGTCTACCGTTGACGTTTGGTCGCCAGTGGCGATAAGTTTTCCCATAATTGATGACGCAGTGGATACAATTCATGACCGATACGCTGAAGGATATACCTGTATTTGTGGTCGCCGTTGAGGCGGGAAGTTTTGCGCAGGCCGCCGTCCGTCTGCATTTGTCGCGCTCGGCGGTAGGAAAAAGCATTGCTCGTCTTGAAGAGCGGCTGGGGGTTCGTCTTTTCCAGCGTACCACCCGCAGCCAGAGGCTGACCGACAACGGCGCGCTTTTTTATGAACGCTGCCTGCGCGCGCTGGAGGAGATTCGGGGCGCGGAGTCGCTGCTTGAAACAGGGAAGCAGCAGGTCAGCGGCCGCCTGCGCGTCGCCATGCCGGTTCTGTTTGGTCGCCAGTGCGTCGCGCCACTGCTGATAGAACTGACGCAGGAACATCCTGGGCTTGAGCTTGAAATGTCATTCAGCGACCGCGTGGTGGATCTGGTAGAGGAAGGCTTTGATATGGCGGTACGTAACGGCACGCTGCAGGACAGCAGCCTGCTGGTCGCCAGAAGGCTGGGCGAGCATCGCATGGTGCTGTGTGCCGCCCCGGATTACCTGATGAAGAACGGCCAGCCAGAAAACGTTGCTGATTTACCCCACCACACTGCCATTAACTATCTGCGATCAGGCAGAGTGCTGCCCTGGCAGCTAATGGATAGCGAAGGGAGATCGCACACCTTTACTCCCCGCTCATCGCTCAATATGGATGATTTACAGGCAATCTGCGACGCTGCGCTGGCCGGATACGGCCTTGCGTGGTTGCCCTGCTGGATGGCCCGCAGAGAAATACATCAGGGAAAACTCATCCCGCTTTTAAAGCAGGCACCGGACGTGCGCTTCGACGTTCATGCAGTCTGGCAGCAGACGCCGCATCTGCCGCTGAGGGTAAGAATAGCGATAGATACGCTGGCGAGCCGTTTACCGTCCGTGATGTCGCTGGATATGCCTGCGCCCATAAAAAAGCCGCGCTAAAAGCGCAGATTAACGATCTGATTCATACAGGCAAACCTGCTTACCAGGCGAAACTCTGCTTATAACAGTGAAGTACACATCCTGACTACGTTCTGACGTCCACAGCTCCCCGGCCGGGGCTTTTCTCGCAAAGGAATAGCCACGCAAAACAAGATATTGTTTAAGTGCAGCGGTATCAGATACCCCGCTAAAGCACACCCCAGCGGTGTCCGGCTGTCCATTTGCAGCAGAGTGACTGAAGGTATAATCCGTTGAAAGGCGTGGTGCCTGCTTAATCGATTCTGGGGTGTAAAGATGATAGCGAACCCTATCTGATTCACGGTATGTCATCTCAGGCTCATACGGCAAAAGGAGGTATATGACCGTGACAATCACAATGGCCAGCCCTGAGAATATGGCTAACTTTTTCATGCTCAACGTCGTCCTGAGTGGGTAAAGAAGGAATGATATGTGCCGTTATCGTTAAGAATACGAACAATGTCTGAACTGAAGTTATCAAACGGCGTTACCCACCTCATAAAGCGGGGAAGCGGGCCTTTATAGGGTTCATGCCGGATATTAAGGTCATCAGGGTCGGGAAAAATCAATGGAAGAAAACCCCGGTTCTTGAAATTACCGATCGGTCCGTAATGATCCCAGCGGCGTAGTGCGCTTTCACGACTGACAGGCCGCAACTGAGCCCGGTAATCCGAAGGAATCAGCGCCCTGTAAAAACCGAGCAGATCCGACACCAGGTCTTCTCCGCTGAACCCGCTATCGGTGTACCAACTGAAAAAAGCGCGGGACTGGTAATTTTCAAAATTTCTCGCGGTATCCATCATCATAGCCAGGGCAATGCTGTTAATTTCTGACATCGAGCGCCCACGTTTTATTTCCCAGCGAACAAACTTACCCGTTCCGGCCAGTCCTTTCCCGATATTCATTCTCTGATTGTATGCAATCGTGTAATAAGGTCTGCCACTGGCTTCGCCGCTGCTGAAATCAGCCAGAAGCAGGGAAATATCTTCGCCCCTGGCATGCCCCAGGTCGATCCAACCGAGGACCTCACTGTAGACGAGGCCGCTGCGGGTCGTTACCTGCCATTCATCGGCCCCGATAATATCGCTCCTGCTGCTCATACGGTTTAATCCTTTTTCCGTACCGATTTCAACTTTAACAGACCACCATACTCTTTATCGGGGTATATACTCCTGGGCGAGGATCACATCAATGAGATCGACTTCGTTTTATTGATATTCAAATATAAGTAAAAAAAAGAGAGTGACATCATGTCACTCTCTTTTTTGTTATTAGCCGACTGCATTCTTTATGAGACATCATTTGGAATGAGCCCCACAAAAACAACCGTTAAATATCGATATTCGCCGCTTTCAGGGCGTTCTCTTCGATGAAGGCGCGACGTGGTTCAACCGCGTCACCCATCAGGGTAGTGAACAGCTGATCCGCTGCGATTGCGTCTTTAACGGTGACGCGCAGCATGCGACGGCTTTCCGGATCCATGGTGGTTTCCCACAGCTGGTCCGGGTTCATTTCGCCCAGGCCTTTATAACGCTGAATAGAGAGGCCACGACGGGACTCTTTCACCAGCCACTCCAGCGCCTGTTCGAAGCTGGCTACCGGCTGACGACGCTCGCCACGTTCGATAAACGCGTCGTCTTCGATCAGACCACGCAGCTTCTCGCCGAGGGTGCAGATACGGCGGTATTCCGGACCGGTAACAAACTCGTGCTCCAGCGGGTAGTCGGTATCGACGCCGTGGGTACGCACGCGAACAATCGGCTCGAACTGTTGCTCAGCGTTCTGCTGAACGTCAAACTTCCACTGGCTGCCGTGCTGCTCTTTCTCGTTCAGCTCGCTCACCAGGGTGTTCACCCAGCGGGTGACGGTCTGCTCGTCGCTCAGATCGGCTTCGGTCAGGGTCGGCTGATAAATCAGCTCTTTCAGCAGCGCTTTCGGATAGCGACGCTCCATACGGCCAATCATTTTCTGCGTGGCGTTGAACTCGGAGACCAGACGCTCCAGCGGTTCACCGGCCAGCGCTGGCGCGCTGGAGTTTGCGTGCAGGGTCGCACCATCAAGGGCGATCGCGATTTGGTACTGATCCATCGCCTCGTCATCTTTAATGTACTGTTCCTGCTTGCCTTTCTTCACTTTATACAGCGGCGGCTGGGCAATGTAGACGTGGCCGCGCTCAACGATTTCCGGCATCTGACGATAGAAGAAGGTCAACAGCAGCGTACGAATGTGCGAGCCGTCGACGTCCGCATC
>OFLN01000019.1_pt1 | contig 167678 bp, 177 predicted proteins | sample 1540821 | NCBI WGS metagenome assembly OFLN01 (sample SAMEA4413037, study PRJEB24355) | metagenome | biome: human; feature: gut; material: faeces | place: United Kingdom | collected 2010 | reverse complement strand
AAAGGTTGCCTGTAAAATTACAAAAACCTTACGCAGCGTCAAGCGGAATCGTGTCAATCATTGCGACAAATCAATCCAGAGCATGCCTTTGCGCGGTCGATTTATCCCACTTTCCCTTTGAGCCCAATTCCATATGGGGGCTGCGCCCGGAATTTTAAAGGTCATTGAAGATAAAAATGTGATATTCATCACAATTGTGTGGCTGCCTTTTGGCGTCGCCTAAGTTTAGAACAAAAGTGCACGCTTCATTGTTAATATTTTGTTAGAATTGACGTGAAAAGTTGTCCTTTCACAGCGAGAAGCAAGCTAATGTCGAATAAACCCTCTTCGGACGAGCTCAAAAAAAATTTGAGCGAGATGCAGTTTTACGTGACCCAGAATCACGGTACTGAACCGCCGTTCACCGGGCGGTTGCTCCACAACAAACGCGATGGCGTCTACCACTGCCTGGTGTGCGATGCCGCGCTGTTTCACTCGCAAACCAAGTATGATTCCGGCTGCGGCTGGCCAAGCTTTTATGAGCCCGTCAGCGATGACGCTATCCGCTACCTTAATGATTACTCCCACGGTATGCAGCGCACGGAAATTCGCTGCGGAAACTGCGATGCTCACCTTGGGCACGTATTCCCGGATGGTCCACAGCCCACCGGAGAGCGTTTTTGTGTTAATTCGGCCTCATTAAGCTTCACCAATGATGAAAACGGTGAGCAAATTAAGGGTTGAAAAAACGATTCAGCAAATTATTCCAAACGGGGTTGGCGGAAGATGGAAATTGAGCGGATTATTGACGGTATGACGCCGGAAGTTTATCAGCGCCTGGCGACGGCGGTTGAGCTGGGTAAATGGCCGGACGGCGTGGCGTTGACTGACGAACAGAAAGAGAACTGTCTGCAGCTGGTGATGCTCTGGCAGGCGCGATACAACGTTGACGCACAGCATATGACCATCGATACCAACGGGCAGATGGTGATGAAGAGTAAACAGCAGCTGAAAGTTGACTTTGGCATTACGCCGCAGCCTATCGCGACCTTTAAATCCTGAGGCTAAAAAGGCCTGCGTCAGCCCGGCTAACTGCGTGCCGGGCTCTGAGGCGTCATAACGTTACTTCTTGTTCATCATCGCTTTAAGATCGGCGAAGGGGTTATATTTCGCTTCGCCGACGCTTTTCTGCGCATCTTCGCCAGCGACCACCGTCGAGCCATACAGATCGGCTTCGGTGTATTTTGAGTGCTCATGATCGTGACAGTACAGGCACAGCATCTCCCAGTTGCTACCATCTTCCGGGTTATTGGAGTGGTCGTGGTCAATATGGTGTACCGTCAGTTCACGCAGGTTTGAATAGACAAACTCTCGCGAGCAGCGTCCGCAGACCCAGGGGAAGAGCTTCAGCGCTTTTTCGCGGTAACCGACTTCCAGACGGGCGTAGTTTTTCGGGATATAAGCCATAATACCCATGCCTTTTGTTGCAAATGAAAAGCTGCGCCGGAGCCGGCGCAGCGGAATGGGGTTATCATAACCTATTGTGCGGGCGCTGACACCGCGCAGATCAGCGTTTGATCCCCAATGACTCGGCCAGTTGTTTCGCTAACTGATTCTGGTCATCGGCGCCGTACTCCCAGAACATCGCGCCACCCAGCCCCTTGCTCTTGATGTAGTCAGCCTTAATGGCCACCGAGCGCGGGTTCTCATAAGAAAGCGCAAAGAGGGCTTGACCGTCGGCGGACTGTACCGACAGCCACGGTACCTTCGCTTCATCATCCCAATGCTGAGTAAAGCGCTTCTGCGGATCGTTGATTAACTTCGCCACGATATCGTTATATTTCACATAGGTATCTTTGGTCAGATCGACGCCCAGCGATTCGAACAGCTCAATCTGTTGAGCCGCAAAGTAGGGGCGGGTGGCCGGGTTTTTCTGCGCGTCCGGCTTGCTCCAGTCAATACCCGGCTCGACGGCGCGTTTGGGTATCCGGCCATAGAAACCAATCCCCAGGTTCATCTGGCTCGGCTTTAGACCGGCGGCAAGGTAGTTGTTCACTATAAAGTCCGCGCTGTACTTATCCGCTTCGGCAACCGTCGGCCAGCGGGTTGAATCATACAGGTTGGAATTAAAGTATTGGGTACCGTAGGCCAGGTCGTAGGTCATCAGGTTGATGTAGTCGAGCGATGGCGCAATGGCTTTGACGTCCACCCAGCTTTTTGGGCTTTCCGCGTTGGCGCCTACGGCTATGGTCACCAGTTTTTTATTACCGACCGCAGCGCGCAGCTCTTTTAGTAGGGCGGTAAAATTATCGCGATCGGCCGGTTGGCTGGCGACCAGCCCCCACGCGCCGTTGACCGGATACTCCCAGTCCAGATCGATCCCATCGAGACCGTATTTTTCAATAATCGCCTGAGCGGACTGAATAAACACCGCCCGGGTTTCCTTCGTCGCCGCCGCGCCGGAGAATCCGCGGGCTCCCCAGCCGCCGACGGAAAGCAAGACTTTCAGGTTCGGGTTCTGCTGGCGCAAGCTGGGGATTTTCTGTAAATCAGCCTGCACTTTCGGCGACAGCCAAATTTGATGCAGCTTGCTCGGATCTTTCAGGGCGGCGTTGGTTTCGTCTTTTTCATCGTTGTAAACCAGACCAAACGAGTAGTTGAGATGGGTAATCTGGCGTACGTCCAGTTTATCAATATCGCCGCCTGGACCGGCAGTGACGTCGCCGCCGCCGTTAAAGTAGCCGACGGACATCAGTGAGTTAGCGGAAACAACGCTCGCGCAGAGCAGGGGTAAAGCTGCCAGTAAAGGCAAAAGTTTCATAGCGGATCCTCTTTGACTTAAAAGTGACATTGAAAAGTAAACACGCCACGGAAATAGCGTGGCGAAAAAAACAGCTCGTGCAGCCTAGCATCTTCCGCTGCGCAAAAATGCGAAGCGGTTCACGGCTGCATTAGCGGAGCGGTAGTGCGATGAGGTTCACTTCGGAGTAAACGCCAGGATGCAGACCATGACGCAAAATGAGACTAACAATGACCCGATTAGGGGCTTTATCATCCCAGGCGTGATGCGGTGCATTGCGCGCTGATTCTGTTTTGTTTTGGCACAACGCGTCGCTGGAAGAGATTTCCACTCTGGCCTGAGATAACGCGCCGACAGGACAATGCCTGTCGGCGTATTTTATGCGTGGGTTTCCAGCCAGTCGTCAAGGGTATAGAGAGTTGCGCCCGCGGCGGCCATCTCCATAAACGCCAGATTGCTATCCTGCGGCTGAATATTCACCCCGCGGCAGCCGTCGGTAATCACGTTGACGGTGTAGCCCAGATTGAGGGCGTCAAGCACGGTAAACTTGACGCAGTAGTCGGTGGCGAGCCCCAGCACCGTTAGCTCACTGATGCCCCGCTCGCGCAGCCATGCATCGAGCTGCGTTTTCTGCCGGTGGCCGTTGTCGAAAAAGGCGCTGTAGCTATCAATGGTCGGATTTTCGCCTTTGTGGAATACGGCGGCAATATCCTGCTGTTTGAGCAGCGGATGCAGCGCCGCGCCTTCGCTATTTTGTACACAGTGATCCGGCCAGAACGTTTGCCTCAGGCCGTCAAGCTCGCCCTGGGTATAGGGCTCAATCTGATGCTGGCTGGCAAAGCTGCCGTGGTTCGCCGGGTGCCAGTCCTGGCTGGCAACCACCGTTTCGCCTCGTTCCAGGCTCCAGGCGATAAGCTGGTTGGCGACGTCCACCGTGCTGTCGCCCTGCGGGACGGCTAGCGCCCCGCCGGCGCAGAAATCATTTTGTAAATCGACCAGTAGCAGCGCGCGCTGGGTCATGTGCTTCTCCTTACTCATCGGGTGTCAGTTCGCCGCGGAGATTCTCCTGCATGGCGTGACGGATAGCCGCCACGTCCAGATCCTGGCTCAGCAAATAGTGTAGCTTGGTCAGCGTGGCCTCGACGGTCATATCAAATCCGCTAATCACGCCAGCCTGCGCCAGCGCGTTGCCGGTGGCGTAGCCGCCCATGTTGACCTTGCCGGACATACACTGGGTCAAATTAATCACCACGATACCGCGCTGGCTGGCTTCGGCCAGGACCTGAATAAACTCGCCGTTCTGCGGCGCGTTACCGACGCCATAGGAGCGCAGGATCAGCGCTTTGACCGGCTGGCGCAGGAAGTTGCGCACCACGTCGGCGGAAATACCGGGATAAATCGTCACCACGCCAATCGGCTGCGGCGTGATAGGGTGCACCACCAGTTCGCCGCTGCCGTGCGGCGCGGGAGGCGTGCCGAGCCGGCGAATATGGATACCGGCTTCCAGCAGCGGCGCCAGGTTGGGCGAGGCGAAGGCGTTAAAACCGTCGGCATGGGCCTTCGTCGTGCGGTTGCCGCGGTAGAGGCGATTATTGAAGAACAGCGACACTTCGTTAATCGGGTAGTTGGCGGCGACGTACAGCGCGTTGAGCAGGTTAATCTGGCCATCAGAGCGCAGTTCGGCAAGCGGGATTTGTGACCCTGTCACAATGACCGGTTTTCCCAGATTCTCCAGCATGAAGGAGAGCGCCGAGGCGGTAAACGCCATGGTGTCCGTGCCGTGGAGGATCACGAAACCATCGTACTGGTCATAATGGTCACGAATATCGTCGGCGATATGCTGCCAGTCTTCCGGCGTCATATCGGAAGAGTCCATTAACGGGGCGTATTCATGAATGGTGAAGTCCGGCATCTCCGGGCGGTGAAACTCGGGCATCAACGCCAGCTGGCGCTGTAAATGGCCGGAAACGGGGATATAGCCGTGTTCAGAACGCTGCATACCAATGGTGCCGCCGGTATAGGCAACGTAAATAGATTTCTTCTGCATAGCATCGCTTAGGTTAAACGTAGACAGGCGCAGTATAGAGGGGCGGAAGAAAAAATAAAGTAAATGCCGCCCCACGGGATGGGGCGGCAGAGGATTAACGAATATTGGCGCAGGTTAAGCAGAACGCGTAGCGGTTCTGCGGATCGTTGAATGCCGCCAGCTTATCGCTCTCGGTTTTCACCGCATTGGCTGCCGCGGCGACCGGTGCGGGCAGATACGCCTGGAACGCTGCCGGCAGCGCCGCGCGAACGGAACCCGTCAGGCTATCCACCACCATCGAAAAGAAGGTCGGTTCTTCCTGATAGTAGTTGATATGCCACTGTTTCAGCTTCGCCAGCTCGGCGGCTTTTGCCACCGCGTCGTCAAAGTCGCCAAGGCTATCGACCAGTCCGTTCGCTTTTGCATCTTCACCGGTCCAGACGTGGCCCTGAGCGATTTGGTCGATTTTCTCCGGCGTGCTCTTACGCGCGTTCGCCACCAGGGTAATAAAACGCTTGTAGCCGTTTTCGATGCTGAGCTGCATCAGCTGTTGCACTTCCGGCGGCAGCGCTTTGGTGGTGGAGACATCAGCCAGCGGCGAGGTGGCCACGCCGTCAGTATGGACGCCAATTGAGCCGAGGGTATCTTCGACGGTATTGATCACCCCAAAGATACCGATAGAGCCGGTAAGGGTGCTGGGGTTAGCGACGATATAATCCGCCGGGGTGGAGATCCAGTAGCCGCCGGAGGCTGCCATGCCACCCATTGAGACCACCACCGGTTTACCGGCCGCTTTTGCCGCCGCCAGCTCTTCGCGAATCATCTCAGAGGCGCTGACGCTGCCGCCCGGGCTGTTAACCCGCAGTACGATCGCTTTCACTTTCGGATCCAGGCGCGCGTCGCGGATCTGCGCGGCGGTGGTGTCGCCGCCGACGTTACCCGGCGTTTCTTCGCCATCCATTATCGCGCCGTTAGCAAAGATAACCGCAATCGCGGAACCCTGGTCGGCAGGCGTTTTGACGCTGTAATCGTAATAGCTGATCGCGCTGTAGTTGTTATCCGCTTTACTCCAGCCAAACTGCTTAGTCAGCGCTTTCTCGACCTCGGTTGAGGTGCCCAGCTCGTCAACCAGCTTGTTATCCAGCGCGTATTTAGCCGTGTCGCCATCGACTTTACGCAGGCCGTCAATCACGCCCTGAGCGCCGGGGAACAGCTGCTGAGCGGTGATCTGGCGGTTGGCGGCAATGGTATTGAGGTAGTTTTGCCACAGCTCGCCGATCCAGCGGCTATCCGCCTCGCGCGCCGCCGGGGACATATCATCGCGGATAAACGGCTCTACCGCTGACTTATAGGTGCCGACGCGGAAAACGTGGGTCGACACTTTGAGCTTGTCGAGCAGCGATTTGTAGTACAGGCCGTTGGTCGCGAAGCCGTGCAGGTCCACTTCGCCCTGCGGCGAGAGCCAGATCTTATTGGCGAAGCTGGCCAGATAGTACTGACCCTGGCTGTAGCTGCTGCCGATGGCATATACCGGCTTGCCGCTATCGCGGAATTCGCGCAGCGCTTTACCGATATACTGCATCGACGGCTGATCGCCACCGGCAAAGTCCTTCAGATCCAGCACGATACCGGTGATATTGCGGTCGTCTTTCGCCTGGCGAATTGTCTGCACAATGTCGAACAGCGAGTTTTCCTGCAGGCGATCGGAACTGGCGCCAAACAGCTGGCGGCCAATCACGCCAAGCTTGCTGCTGGCCGAGGGTTTATCGACCACCACGCCGGTGATATCCAGCAGCAGCGCGCCGCGGGTAGCGTGCTCTGTCGTTGTACTGCTGAACTGGGCCCAGATGCCGACGCAGGCCAGCACCAGCACCAGGAAAACCACGTTCAGTGCGAGCTGGCGAATGAAATTGAGCACGCGCCATGTCCATTTAAAAAATCCGGCGAGCAGTCGCCAAAGAGTTCGCATGTATTCTCCCTAACCATAATCAAAAATGGGCGAGCCGCAGGGGCTGCCGCGTCTGGCTATCCTAATGAGAGTGCCGTCGGTTGTCAGCAGGAATCACCCGTTGGGCTGTAACAAAATCCTTGCGCATGTTAATTTTATGAAAAATCACATCACAGGAGTTATACGGATGGATGCTCTCGAACTACTGGTTAATCGCCGCAGCGCTTCACGTCTGACCGACCCGGCTCCGGCGGGTGAACAGCTGGAAAACATCCTTCGCGCTGGCCTGCGCGCGCCCGACCACGGGACGCTGCAGCCGTGGCGCTTCTTCATTATTGCCGATGAAGGGCGCGAGCGCTTCAGCCAGCTGCTGGAAAAAGGCGCGGTGGCGGCAGGGGGAGATGAAAAAGCGATTGAAAAAGCGCGCAGCGCGCCGTTTCGCGCGCCGCTGATCATTGCGGTGGTGGCGCGCTGTGAAGATCATCCGAAGGTGCCAAAGTGGGAGCAAGAGATGTCGGCGGGCTGTGCGGTGATGGCCATGCAGATGGCGGCCGTGGCGCAGGGTTTTAACGGCATCTGGCGCAGCGGCGCGTTAACCGAAAGCCCGGTTGTACGCGAAGGGTTTGCCTGCCGCGAACAGGATAAAATAGTGGGATTTCTCTATCTGGGGACCCCGCAGCTTAAAGCGTCAACCACCATCGCTTTGCCGGATACCGCGCCGTTCGTGACGCGCTTCTGAGTCCGTTCTCGTTATGCCGGGCGGGCCCGGCTCACCGGTTCCTCCGGGGGAGTAGCCCGGCTAAGGGCAGCGCGAGCCGGGTGGAAGCAGTGCCAGTCTATCAGACTTGACACCTTTCCCGGAGGCGGTGCTGGCGCACCTTTCCCGGCTACCAAACCGCGGACGGCTGGTAACCCGTCGCCCAGACAAGGCGTTTCAGACGCTACCTCCGGGCATTCAACGGCGACGATGTTACTTCTGTCGTTTCGCGAATTCGTCTTTCGCTTTCTGCAGCTGCTGCTGGAAGGCCGGATTGGTATGCAGCGTGGCGACGACCGCCGAACCGACGATACGCGCCGCGTCTACGTCGCTCTGCCAGTGATAGCCGCAGATCACCCGGCTCTCGCCGAGCTCAAAGCCGCGCTTAAGGATTTCATTTTGCCGCTGGGGATTAATCTCAGCCAGCACCAGCGCGGTGGCCCAGCCGATAGAGGTGTGGCCGGAGGGGTAGGAGCCGTTTTTCGACAGCGTATCCTGTTCCTTGGTGTTACAGGTGGCGACGCCATAAAACGCAAATGGGCGAATGCGCATGTACTTCTCCTTCGCTCCTCGCGTCGCCAGGTCGCCGGCATCTTCAATCATGTTGGTGAGCAGCTTGTGCAGCTCCGGCGCATCTTTGGCGGTAATGGGCGAACCGAAGGCGCCGGAGAAGGCGTTGGCGACGCCGCCGCCGCTCAGGTTGGCGTCTTCAACCGCCAGCTTACCGCGCTCGGTGCTGCGCAGCAGACGGCCTTTCTCATACATCGCCTGATCGTTTAAAAACGCGATACTGCCCACTTCCGGCGGCGGCGGCAGCAGCGTCAGGCTGTCGATGGCCTGGGCGTTGGTCAGGTAGTAGAGATCGGGTTTTGTGGTGACGTCGTTGCCGGCGGGAACCAGGGCGAAAGCGTTAAGGGAGAAGAGACTGGCCAGGCAAACGGCGAGAACACGCTTTTTCATGAAAACTTCCTTACGTTGTTATATGTCCAGAGAAAACAGAATTTATGCTTGTCATATTTCTGTCATTTTTTAGTAAAGGGTAAAATCACGTTGAAAAAGCGGGGCCGCATCGCAAAATCGGTTTTTTGTCTGCTTAATGAGCAACCATACGCGATTTCGGACTGTCGCACTTACCACTCCGCCATTTGGGCGCTACCATATCGGGATTGCAATGACAGGAGATGTCCATGAGCGAGCAAGCCATTCGTTTAACGCAATACAGCCACGGAGCCGGTTGCGGGTGTAAAATTTCCCCTAAGGTGCTGGAAACTATCCTGCAGAGCGACCAGGCTAAATTTATCGACCCGAATCTGCTGGTGGGCAACGAAACCAGCGATGATGCCGCCGTCTACGATCTCGGTAACGGCACGTCGATCGTCAGTACTACCGATTTTTTTATGCCGATCGTCGACAACCCGTTCGACTTTGGGCGCATTGCGGCGACCAACGCCATCAGCGATATTTTCGCCATGGGCGGTAAGCCGATTATGGCGATCGCTATTCTCGGCTGGCCCATCAATACCCTGGCGCCGGAAATTGCCCGTCAGGTGGTTGAGGGCGGGCGCTTTGCCTGCCAGCAGGCGGGGATCGCGCTTGCCGGCGGCCACTCCATTGACGCTCCGGAACCCATCTTCGGGCTTGCCGTGACCGGCGTCGTCCCGACCGAGCGGGTGAAGAAAAACAGCACCGCGCAGGCAGGCTGCAAGCTGTATCTCACTAAACCGCTGGGTATTGGCGTGCTGACCACCGCGGAGAAAAAGTCGCTGCTGAAGCCTGAGCACCAGGGGCTGGCGACGGAAACCATGTGCCAGATGAATCTCGTTGGCTCGGCGTTTGCTAATATCGACGGCGTGAAAGCGATGACCGACGTTACCGGCTTCGGGCTTCTGGGCCATCTGAGCGAAGTGTGCCGCGGCGCGGGCGTACAGGCGCAGCTTACCTATGCGGATATCCCGAAATTGCCCGGCGTCGAAGCCTACATCGCGGCGGGCGCGGTGCCAGGCGGTACCGGGCGTAACTTTGCCAGCTACGGCCATTTGATGGGCGACATGCCGCCAGCGTGGCGCGATCTGCTGTGCGATCCACAAACCTCCGGCGGTCTGCTGCTGGCGGTAATGCCGGAAGCCGAGGCTGAGGTGCGGGCTGCCGCCGCTGAGTTTGGAATCACGCTTACCGCTATCGGCGAGCTGGTTACCGCCCGCGGCGGACGCCCCATGATCGAGATCCGTTGATTTCATGCGGCTGTTTATTGCAGAAAAACCGAGTCTCGGTCGCGCCATCGCCGATGTGTTGCCAAAACCGCATCGCAAAGGCGACGGCTATATTGAGTGCGGTAACGGGCAGGTGGTCACGTGGTGCATCGGCCACCTGCTGGAGCAGGCCCAGCCCGACGTCTACGATGCGCGCTATGCGCGCTGGAACCTGCTCGACTTGCCTATCGTGCCGGAAAAGTGGCAGCTCCAGCCTAAACCGTCGGTGACCAAACAGCTTAACGTGATTAAGCGTCTGCTCGGCGATGCGCAGGAAGTCATTCATGCGGGTGACCCGGACAGAGAGGGGCAGCTGCTGGTGGATGAGGTACTTGACTACCTGCAGCTGGCGCCGGAAAAGCGTCAGCAGGTGCAGCGCTGTCTGATTAACGATCTTAACCCGCAGGCGGTGGAGCGGGCGATTAACCGCCTGCGCGCCAACAGCGAATTTGTTCCGCTGTGCGTCTCCGCGCTGGCCCGCGCCCGCGCCGACTGGCTGTACGGGATCAATATGACCCGCGCGTACACCATTCTTGGCCGTAACGCGGGTTACCAGGGGGTGCTCTCGGTCGGGCGCGTACAAACGCCGGTGCTTGGCTTGGTGGTACGCCGCGATGAAGAGATTGAAAACTTCGTCGCTAAAGACTTCTTCGACGTCAAGGCGCATATCGTTACCCCCAAGGATGAGCGTTTTGTCGCCACCTGGGTGCCCAGCGAGGCCTGTGAACCATACCAGGATGAAGAGGGACGACTGCTGCATCGCTCGCTTGCCGAGCACGTCGTCAAGCGCATTGAGGGCCAGCCGGCGACGGTCACCGCTTATAACGATAAGCGGGACTCTGAGCCAGCGCCGCTGCCGTTCTCCCTCTCGGCGCTGCAGATTGAAGCCGCGAAGCGCTTCGGCTTTAGCGCGCAGAACGTGCTGGATATCTGCCAGAAGCTGTACGAAACCCATAAGCTGATTACCTATCCGCGTTCGGATAGCCGCTACCTGCCGGAGGAGCATTTTGCCGGGCGCCATGCGGTGCTGAACGCCATCAGCGTGCACGCGGCGGATCTGCTGCCGCAGCCGGTGGTGGATCCGGAGATCCGTAACCGCTGCTGGGACGATAAAAAGGTCGATGCCCACCACGCGATTATTCCGACCGCCCGCAGTTCGCAGGTAAAACTCAGCGACAACGAAGAAAAGGTTTACGGCCTGATTGCCCGCCAGTATCTGATGCAGTTCTGCCCGGATGCGGTATTCCGCAAATGTCAGATCGATCTCGATATCGCCAACGGCAAGTTCGTTGCCAAAGCGCGTTTTCTGGCGGAAGCGGGCTGGCGAACCCTGCTGGGCAATAAAGAGCGCGATGAAGAGAACGACGGCATGCCGCTGCCGGTGGTGGCAAAGGATGACGAGCTGCTGTGCGAAAAAGGCGAAGTGGTGGAGCGGCAGACCCAGCCGCCGCGTCATTTTACCGATGCGACGCTGCTATCGGCGATGACCGGTATTGCCCGCTTTGTGCAGGATAAAGACCTGAAGAAAATCCTGCGCGCAACGGACGGCCTCGGTACGGAGGCAACCCGCGCCGGGATTATCGAACTGTTGTTCAAACGCGGCTTCTTAACCAAGAAAGGGCGCTATATCCACTCCACCGACGCCGGGAAGGCGCTGTTCCACTCTTTACCTGAAATGGCGACGCGCCCGGATATGACCGCCCACTGGGAATCGATTCTGACGCAAATCAGCGAGAAACAGTGCCGCTATCAAGACTTTATGCAGCCGCTGGTCGGTACCCTGTTCCAGCTTATCGACCAGGCCAGGAGCACGCCGGTACGCCGCTTCCGCGGAATTGTGGCCCCGGGCGATGGCAAGAAGAGCTTTAGCAAGGGGAAAGGCAGGGCCAAAGCGAAAGATAAAAAAAGCGCCGCCGGCCCTGCGGCGGAAAGCCCGCAATAAAAAACCCCGGGAAACCGGGGTTTTTCAATTATGCTCCGAACCCATATACAGGGGGTCATTCAGCGAGTGGACTTAAATAACACCCTGCGCCAGCATTGCGTCGGCGACCTTCACGAAACCGGCGATATTCGCGCCGCGTACGTAGTTGGTCTGCTTCGCTTCACCACCATACTCAACGCAGGCGTGGTGGATATCCAGCATGATATGGTGCAGACGGGCATCCACTTTCTCCGCTTTCCAGCCCATGCGCGCGGCGTTCTGCGCCATTTCCAGACCTGAAGTGGCGACGCCGCCGGCGTTGGCCGCTTTACCCGGTGCGAACAGCACGCCCGCTTCGAGGAACAGATCGGTCGCCGCAATAGTGGTTGGCATGTTGGCGCCTTCCGCGACGGCCTTCACGCCGTTGGCAATCAGCTGGCGGGCAGCGTCGACGTCCAGCTCGTTCTGCGTGGCGCACGGCAGAGCGATATCCACCGGCACGGACCACGGCTGTTTGCCTTCAAGGTAGGTCAGGCCGAACTCGCGCGCGTAATCCGCCACGCGGCCGTGGCAGCGCTCTTTAATGTCGATCAGGCGCGCCAGTTTTTCTTTGGTGAAGCCAGATTCGTCAACCACGGTACCGTTGGAGTCGGAGGCCGTAATCACCCGCGCCCCGAGCTCCATGGCTTTCTCAATCGCGTACTGCGCCACGTTGCCTGACCCGGACACCGCGACGCGAGCCCCTTCAAAGCCCAAACCGTGGCGCTTAAGCATCGCTTCGGTGAAGTAAATCAGTCCGTAACCGGTGGCTTCCGGACGAATCAGGCTGCCGCCGAAGGAGAGGCCTTTACCGGTGAAGACGCAGGCGCTGTTGTTGGAGAGCTTACGCATCATTCCGGCCATAAAGCCCACTTCACGACCGCCCACGCCGATATCACCGGCCGGCACGTCGGTATCCGGACCGAGGTGGCGATACAGCTCAGTCATCAGCGACTGGCAGAAACGCATCACTTCGCCGTCGCTTTTTCCTTTAGGATCGAAGTCGCTGCCGCCTTTACCGCCGCCCATAGGCAGGGTGGTGAGGGCGTTTTTGAAGGTTTGTTCAAAGCCGAGGAATTTCAGAATCGACAGGTTTACAGAGGGATGGAAACGCATACCGCCCTTATACGGGCCGATGGCGGAGTTGAACTGCACGCGCCAGGCGCGGTTAACCTGAACCTGATTGCGGTCATCAACCCAAACGACGCGGAACTGGATAGCACGCTCCGGTTCAACCAGACGTTCCAGCAAATTCATCTGACGATAGCGCGGATTTTCCTCAAGGAATGGCCACAGGGTGGTCATCACCTCGCGGACCGCCTGAGCAAATTCAGTTTGATTTGGATCGCGCTGTTGAACGCGGGCGAGAAAACCTTCCAGAGTGCACGTCTGATCCATAGATATAAGTTCCCCTTATGGTTGTGGTTGCGTCTATTTATTATGATTCGGCCCTTGAAAAAGCCGATTTTCCGACTATACCATCGGAAATCGTTAGTTAAGCAAGGAAAAATTGTTCAGAAAGCAAAATTTATAATCAGGCGGTGGTCATAATCAAAAGCGATGACAACCACCCGACAAAATTAGCGGGAATGGAGAGCGGCGCGCTGGGCGATAAAGGCTTCGAGCAGGGGAATATCGGCTGGCGCAAGAGGGAAGGTTAACGCCTCCTGCGGTGAACACCAGCGCAGCTGGCTGTGGTAGCGGGCGATGGGTTCGCCGTTAAAATGCGGAACCCACCAGGCGTAAAGATGTATCAGGCGGGCGGACACTTCGCGCTGGTGGCTGGCGATGTAGCATTCCGGCCGCGCGTCGATCGCCAGCTCCTCCTGGAGCTCGCGCGCCAGCGCCTGGGCCTGGGTTTCGCCGGGTTCGACTTTACCGCCGGCCAGCTCCCACATCCCCGGCTGATCCGCGTGGGGCGGCCGCTGCGCCAGCAGAATTTGCCCGTTGCGTTCGATAATGGCGGCAACAACATCAAGGGTTTTTAGCATGTGAATCATCGTTCTGTACGGGATAATGGCCTATTATCACCGTCCTTGTCCCCGTCAAACAACCCTGAATTCGCTGGAGAGACTTTGTGCTTGACCGTCATTTGCATCCCCGCCTGAAACCTGTCCTCAACGCCGCCGCCGCCCTGCTGGATCGTCCGGCTATCTCTCCCGATGGCCTGACGCTATTTGGCTTTGCGATTGGCGTGCTGGCGCTGCCGTTTTTAGCCCTGGGCTGGTATCCGGCGGCGCTGGCGGCGATCGTGCTCAATCGCCTGCTGGATGGCCTTGACGGCGCGCTGGCCCGGCGACGCGGATTAACCGATGCGGGCGGTTTTCTCGATATTTCGCTCGATTTCCTGTTTTACGCCCTGGTGCCGTTTGGCTTTATTCTTGCCGATCCGGCGCACAACGCGCTGGCGGGCGGCTGGCTGCTGTTCGCGTTTATCGGCACCGGCAGTAGCTTTCTTGCCTTTGCCGCGCTGGCGGCTAAGCATCAAATCGATAATCCGGGCTACGCCCACAAATCGTTTTATTATCTCGGCGGGCTGACGGAAGGGACGGAAACTATCGCGCTGTTTGTGCTGAGCTGCCTGTTCCCGGCGTGGTTTGCGTGGCTGGCGTGGATGTTTGGCGCACTGTGCTGGCTGACGACCTTTACGCGGGTGTGGAGCGGATACCTTACCCTGAAGCAGGTAAGAGATTGATGGGCGGGTTTTTCCCGGCTTGCGCTGCGCTTAGCCGGGCTACGGGGCCACAGTCGTCAGCGGTCCGGTGCGCCAGCGCCGTCTTCGGGAAATGCGCCGGGAAGGATGCTTCCCGGCGGTTCATATAGCCAACAGGCGAATTACCTACTGCTTTCCGGGCCGCGTTCCCCGCGCGAGACCGGGTTTTTCGGGTTGCTGCTCCACTCGTACCAGCCGCCGTCGTAGACCGAGACGTTGTTCCAGCCCATCGCCCGGGCGTACATAAAGGTTTCTGAGGCGCGCCAGCCGGTACCGCAGTAAAAAGAGACCTGCTGGTTCGGCAGAATATTCCATGATTTCCACATCGCGGCGATATCATCTGCGCTACGCATGGTGCCGTCCGGATTATGGAAATCCTCCATATGGGTGGAGTCGCTTCCGGCATGGCCCCAGCGGGCACCGGCAATCTCCCCCATCGGCTTGATATAGCTGTAGCCGCTGGTGGTGCCGATAAACTCCGGCCAGGAACGAATGCTTACCAGCGAGGCGTCCTGACGGTGCAGCAGGGCGCGAGCCTGCTCGGTATTGAGCATCAGCTGCGGCTGACCCGGGATCGGCGCGCCGAATTCCGGCTCGGGCTTCTGCTTCGGTGGCGTTCCACGCTCGACCGGCAGCCCGGCGTCGGACCAGGTTTTCCAGCCGCCGTCGAGCAGGCGTACATCCTTAACCCCGGCGTAGAGCATGATCTGCGCCACGCGGGCGGCAGCATACACGTCGCGACCGTACAAAATCACCGTGGTGTCATGGCGAATACCGTGTTTTGCCAGCATTGCTTTAAGCTGCGCGTCGGAGACTTTATTCCATAGCGGCTCGCTCTCCACCTCGTTGGTATCGATATACCCGGCGCCCGGAATATGGCTCAGCAGATAAAACTTCGGCGCGCCCCACGCGGCCTCGAACACCTTCCAGTGCCCGGCAGGCGCGGCGGTGACCGGTTTACCCTGCTGGAGGTCGTGCAGCCACTGCGGATACACCAGCTGTTCAAAATGCGGCAGCTTCTGCAGGCGGTCCGCCTGGCTCAGGGCGTCGCCGAGCGAGCTGAGGTGAGTGAAACCTGCGGCCTTAAGGCGCGCCGCGACTTTCGCGTTGTCGTCGGCGTTGCCGTACAGCGCAATCGGCGTAGAGGCCTGCAGATTGTGCAGCTTAGCCCAGGCGCTCAGCTGTTCATCGTTCAGCGCGCCAAGCCAGCTGGCGGCGAGGTTGAGCGCCTGCGGTTCATGGCCCTGAGGGCCGTTGGCGCCTTGCGGCCAACCGTTATAGAAAGCGCTAAGGCGCGTATCAATAGCGACGCCGTTGTGCTGTTGCAGCGTGGAAAGCGTTAGCGTTGGCATGGTGTCAGCGGCGAAGGTGGAAGCAGCAGCAAGCCCCATCAGCAGGGCGAGTGCGGTCAATTGAGAAACACGTTTCATCGAAATGCCCGGCAGTAGAAAATTGAGCGGCAATTCTCCGCGAATAACGCGGAGAATTCTTTGCGATAGCGCAGGCTTTCATTGCCAGAGCCCCATATGCAAACAGCGCCCGCCGGCGGGCGTATCCTGGTCATCATGCGTGACCAGCACCGCGGGGATCGCCTGCCGCGCCAGTTCGTTGAACACCCAGCGGCGAAAATCGGCGCGCAGCGCAACGTCGAGGCGATTAAACGGCTCATCCAGCAGTAGCGCCCGCGGTCGGGCCAGCAGGGCGCGCAGCAGGCTGACCCGCGCCCGCTGGCCGCCGGAAAGGGTGGCCGGATCGCGCGTATAAAACCCCGCCAGACCGGCGCGCTCCAGCGCCTGTTCGACCTGGGCTTTGCGCTGGGGGCCGCGAACGTCAGCGGCAAGCGCCAGCAGTAAATTTTGCCCGACGCTGAAGTGGTCGAACAGCTGCGCGTCCTGGAACAGGATGCCGATGCGCCGTCGCTCGGTGGGTAAACTGTCGCAGCGCTGGTTATCCAGCCACAGTTCGCCCGCGGCGCGGAAGCTCTCTTCCAACGCGCCGATCATCCAGGAGAAGAGCGTTGATTTGCCGCTACCGGATGGCCCCATCAAGGTCAGGACCTCGCCGGGAGCAACGGAAAAGTCGACGTTGCGCAGCAGCGGCTCTCCGTTGAGGCTGAGAGTCAGGTTTTTGACGATCAACATTAGCGTAATCCTTGTCGATAGCGGCCGGTCAGCCAGGCCAGCAGCGCGGTGGCGGCAAAAAACAGCGCCGGCAGCAGTAGCTGCCATAGCGCCTGCGCGGCCAGAGTGGACGTTTCGCCGCCGCTGCTCAGCGCGACGGCTTCGCTGGTGAGCGTCGGGAACCGTCCGCCTCCCAGCCATAACGTCGGCAGATATTGCGCGATGCTTACCGAAAAGCCCACCGCCAGCGCGGTCAGCAGAGGACGCGTCAGGGCGGGTAAGGTAACCAGCCAGAAGATGCGGCCTCGTTGCCAGCCGAGGGTGCGGGCGAGCAGCTCCATGCGCGGGTCGCGAGCGCGCCACGCGGGACGCAGAATAAACAGCATCCACGGCACGACCCACAGCAGGTGCCCCCATAAAACGGCGACCCACTCGCCGTCCAGCCACGTATACAGCGCCAGCTGATATTGGCCGTCTACCAGCGGCAGCGCTGGTAAAATCAGCGGCAGCCAGATCCATCCGTCGAAACGGGAGGGGCCAGACGCTAGCCACAGCAGGCAGATAACCGCGCCGAGCGACGCTGAGCAGAGTCCAAGCCACAGGCTGTTGCCGACGCTATCGCTGACCGGCTGGCTATTCTGCGCCGCCGCGGCAAGCAGCAGGGCGCAGGCCACGCCGCACAGCGGCAGAAGAAGGGCGAAGCTTTTCCCGGCGAGCGCCCGCGGCTGCGGGTGGCGGATCCCCTGAACCTGCGGGATCCGCCGTCGCCAGAGACGCCAGACTCCCCACGCCGCCAGCGCCATGATGCCGAGCGTCAGCAGCAGTACCAGGCTGGCGAGGGCGCCTTTCGCCTGCTGGATCTCATCGCCCTGGCTTAACCATTGCCAGGCCAGCACCGCCAGCGTCGGCGGGTTACCCGGGCCAATCACCAGCGCGACGTCGACCGCCGAAAGGCTCCAGGCGGCGGTGGCCAGCAGCGCTATCGACAGCGCCGGAAGCAGCGTGGGCAAGACTAACCATTTCAGGCACTGCCAGCGTCCGTAGCCGAGGCTTTTTAATACCGTCGCCTGTCCGGCCAGGCGTTTCTCGCCTAACAGGCCATAAACCACCCACAGCAGGAACGCGCTCTCTTTGAGGGCCATCGCCAGGCCCAGTCCAATGCCGTAGCGGTCAACCTGCGGGGTAAAAAAGGGCAACAGGCGCGAGAGCCAGCCGCCATCGGCGAAGAGCAGCAGGGCTGCGGTGGCGAAGGCCACGTGGGGCACCGCCAGCAGCAGAGGGAGCCTTGCGGCCAGCCGCCGCCAGCCGCCCGACGGCCAAAGTGCGGCCACGACGGTGAGCGTGATGATCAGTGCGCCGCCAACCGATAGCAGGGTTGAGACGAGAGTCGCCGCCAGCGCCTGGCTGAATTGCGGGTCGGCAAACAGCGACAGCCAGCGCGCGCGGCGGAGCGCCGGAAGCGCCATCAGCGCAGCGGCCGGCAGCAGCGGCAGATAGATCAGCGCGACGGCGGCCCAGGCCAGCAGCCTTAGTGCGTGCCGTAGCGGCGCAGCCATTCCTGCTCCAGCGCGTCAACCCAGGCCGCGTGCGGTTCACCCAGCATAGGCGGCATATTCTGCGGCACAACGGCGTTAATGGCCTGCCGCTCAGTCTCGGTTAATTTCGCCGGATCCAGCACGCTGGGGTCGCCCCACACCGTCGGGTCGGCCTTGCGCAGCTGGGCCTGCGGCGAGAGCAGGAAATTCGCGACCACTTTCGCCCCCGCCGTCGCCCGGGCATTGGCCGGGATCGCCACAAAGTGGACGTTGCCAAGCATCCCCTCGCGGAAGCCGAAACCGTAGCTGTCTTTCGGTAGCTCGCCGCTGACCGCTTTTTGCTGCGCGTGCAGCGGGTTAAAGGTGATGGACAGCCTGAGGGTCCCATTTTTAAGCATGGCATCCATGCGGGCGGGCGAAGCCGGGAAGTCGCGGCCCTGGCGCCACAGCAGAGGGTGAAGCCGATCGAGATAGTGCCACAGCGGCGCGGTCACGGCGGCGAAGGTGGTCTCCTCAGGCGGCTGGCGTAGCGCGTCGGGCCGCGGAGTCAGCGTCAGCAGCAGCTGTTCAAGAAACGCGGTACCGGTAAAATCCGGCGGCCGCGGGTAGGTGACGCTGCCGGGATGCGCGGCGGCGAAAGCCAGCAGCGCCTGCGGAGTGGTGGGCCCGTCGGGCGTTTGTGAGCGGCGGGCGATAAAAGTGAGCTGCGCGCCGCCCCACGGCGACTCGGCGCCGTCGGTGGGAATGGAGAAATCCTCGCGCACCGGCTTTTGCGTATCGACAAAGCGCCAGTTGGGCAGGGTTTCCGCCCACCGGGTTTGCAGCAGCCTGGCGTTTTTCAGGGTGCTGAAGTTTTCGCCGTTGACCCACAGCAGATCGATGGAACCGCCTTTACTGCGTCCGGCGCGGGCTTCGGTCTGGATGCGCTTTACCGCGTCGGCGGCATCCGCAATATGCACGATGCGCAGGTCAATAGCGTAGTCGCGCTTTACCTCACCGCTGACCCAGTCGAGATAGCGGTTCACCGCCGGATCGCCGCCCCAGGCGTTAAACCACACCGTCTGGCCGCGGGCTTCTTGTTGTAGGGATTGCCAGCCGGCGCTGGCGGCCAGCGGGGAGAGCAATAGCAAAGCGAAGACCAGCACACTGCGCATAACCACTCCTTATGGTTTTGAATCGGTTGGGATCCGGCACAATCCCTGGGCGGGGATCGCCATGCCCGAATTAAAGCGCGCCGACAGGTTTTGTAAACCGATCAGCGCGGTGAGTTCGGTGAGCGCGCGGGCGTCAAACTGGCCTGCCAGCCTGTCGCGCAGCGCATCGTCGACCACCGGCGGCGTCATGCTGGCCGCCTCGGCATACTCCAGCGCCAGCCGCTCGCGGTCGCTGAATAGCGCGCTGTCCCGCCATTCGGCGACCGCCAGCAGCTTAGCGCTGCCGCCGCTGCGTTCCGCCAGCTTCATATTGGTGATATCAATGCAAAACTCGCACAGGCACAGCTGCGCGACGCGGGCGCTGACCAGCGATCTCAGCACCGGATCGAGGGGCGAACGCTTGCGTTCCAGATAGCCGACGAACATCGACACCAGGTAAAACACCAGCGGAATACGGCCCCACCAGCGGATAGGGCTGAGTACCTCGCCGTAGTGGCGGCGATGCAGCCAGGCCTGCGGGCGAAGAATCAGCGGAATAGACTTCAGAGGGGGTAAGCTCATCGTGAACGCCTCTTTTGTTGTTCAAGATAGAGCGCTTTCGCGACGACCACCACAATCGCCAGCGCAAACAGGATCGATAAACCGGTCACCAGCCAGAATGTGCCGCCGGTCAGCAGGCTGCCGGTCCACGAATAGACTATCGTCGCGGGCAACTGGCCGAGACCGGTGGCCAGCATAAAGTGGCGAAAGCGCATTGACGTCAGCCCGGCGGCGTAGCTCACCGGGTCGAAGGGAACGAAAGGGAGCAGACGGCAGATTAATATGGTGTGTTTGCCGTAGCGGGTAAAAAAGCCATCCATACTCTGCAGTACGCTCTTGCCGGTGAGCTTTTCCACCGCGTCGCGGCCGAGCGCTCTGGCGATAAAAAAGCACAGCGCCGCGCCGGCCATCGCGCTCACCCACGACAGCGCGCCGCCCCAGAAGGCGCCGAACAGGGAAGCGTTAGCGAAGGTGATCAGGAAGGCGGGAAGCGGGGCGATAATCGCCTGCAAAATCATCAGGGCGAAGGAGACCAGCGCCGCCTGCGGGCCCCAGGAGTCGATAAAGCGTTCAATAGCCTGCTGATCGAGCGTGGCAAAAGCGGCGAGGCTGCGCTGCATAAACGTATTGACGCCGGGTATCAGCCACCATGCCAGCAGAAGCGCAAACAGCGTCATGCCGATGGCTATCCGGTAGCGCGCGTTGCTATTTTTCATCGTTAGCCTGTATCCGTGATGTCTCGATTCGCCGATAGCGGGCATATCTTTTCGCCGCCTGAATCAGGGCAAATAAGGCCAGCCCCGCGAGGGTTAGCTTCAGTATAAACAGGGGGGGGATACCCTCGCGGATAAGCTCGCTGGCCATCAGCGTATAGATAAATATGCCGGGCAAGGTGGTGAGGGCGGAAATAAAGGTAAACGTCCAGAACGGAATCGCCGTCAGGCCATAGGCGTAGTTCTGCACATTATAGGGAAACAGCGGGATGAGCCGGGTCAGAATTAAAAAATCGGTGCCGCTACGGGCGATGCCTTTTTCAATGGCCTGAAAAATCGCCGTCTGCCCGACGTATTTAAGCAGCAGCTCGCGGCCCAGCCAGCGGGCGAACAGAAACGACGCGGAGGAGGCGAGCGTCGCCGCCAGCAGCGATAGCAAGGTTCCCGCCAGCGGACCGAAAATCACCCCGCCGGCAATCACTAATAGAGAGCCCGGTAGCAAAAACAGGGTGGCGACGATAAACAGCAGAATATAGAGCGTATAGCCGAAGGCGCCGCTCTGGCGGATCATTTCGCGCAGACGATCAAAATGGGTAACCAGCCCGGCAAAACCCGACTGCTGAATAATACAGGCGACAATGCTCAATATCACCACAACAAAAAGCAGCTTATATTCTGCTTTATGACGGCTTCTTTTGCATTGGGTTCTCCTGTATGGCGAGGGCGGTCTGAAGTGCGCGCGACAGTATAATAGTTTGCCGCCATTCACAATCTCTGACGGCGGCTTTTTTGATATGGCTCAGGCTCTCCGGGCGGGAGAGCCTGACAGAGGGAATATTTAGACTTTAAAGGTCGCCCATACCGGCGCGTGGTCGGACGGCTTTTCCATTGCGCGAATTTCGTAGTCGATGCCGGTTTCGATGCAGCGCTGCGCCAGCGGGGTGCTTGCCAGCAGCAGATCGATACGCAGCCCGCGGTTATCGTCAAAGCCCTTAGAGCGATAGTCGAACCACGAGAAGTGTTCGTTGTCCTGCGGATTCGCATGGCGGTAAGTATCCACCAGGCCCCAGCCCAGCAGGCGCTCCATCCATTCGCGCTCTTCCGGCAGGAAGGAACACTTGCCGGTACGCAGCCAGCGCTTGCGGTTCTCTTCACCGATGCCGATATCGAGATCGGTCGGGCTGATATTCATGTCGCCCATGATCAGTACCGGATTCTCTTTATTCAGTTCGGTATCAAGGTAGTTTTGCAGGTTCTGATAAAATGCCGCCTTCGCCGGGAATTTGGTTTCATGATCGCGACTTTCGCCCTGCGGGAAATAGCCGTTAATCACCGTCACGTTGCCAAACGGGGAAGGGATCTCCGCCATGATGATGCGGCGCTGGGCCTCTTCACCATCGTTTGGGAAACCGCGACGCACGGAGATAGGCGTCTCTTTGGTCAGCAGCGCGACGCCGTAATGGCCTTTCTGCCCGTGATAAAAGACGTTATAGCCCAGCTTTGCCACCTCTTCGAGAGGAAACATATCGTCGTGAACTTTGGTTTCCTGTAGGCCGATGACGTCGGGCTGGTGTTTATCGATGATGGCGGCCAGCTGATGCGGGCGGGCACGCAGGCCGTTGATATTAAAAGAGACAAATTTCATAGTCGCTGCCACTGTGCAAGGTGAATAGTGCAGGGATGGTAGCAGAAATTCGCCGGGCTGGCTGCGCAAAGGCGCTTTATTCTGCCGATTGCAGCGGTTGGTAGCCTGTTTGCACAAACTGTGCACCATTCTGGAACGCGCTGCGCCAAAAAAGGGCGATTATTGCCGATAAATTTCGTCAAGGATCACAATTACAGAATTATATCTTACCCCCTGCATAATATTTCTTTTTATTCCACTACAAAAGCCTCTTCTGGTATTTTTATTCACTTTTTATGCATTTTATGTGAATAGCGATATTTCGTAACTTATTGATATTTCGTTGACGACCTCGATTTATGCATTTTTACCTCTGGCTGGCACGAACCGTGCAATCTACATTTACAGCGTAATAACCATATTCATTAACATTATTTAAACTTTTCATTTACCGGAAGAGGTCGATATGTCTCAGTCAATTACGCGTAGCAACTTTGATGAATGGATGATGCCTGTATACGCGCCAGCGGCTTTTATTCCGGTACGCGGCGAGGGGTCACGCCTGTGGGATCAGCAGGGAAAAGAGTATATCGATTTTGCCGGCGGCATTGCGGTAAACGCCCTCGGCCACGCTCATCCTCGGCTGGTTAAGGCGCTGACCGGGCAGGCGGAAAAGTTCTGGCATACCGGTAACGGCTATACCAATGAGCCGGTATTGCGTCTGGCTAAGCAGCTGATTGACGCCACTTTTGCCGACCGGGTCTTTTTCTGTAACTCCGGGGCCGAAGCCAACGAAGCGGCGCTAAAACTGGCACGCAAATATGCCCACGATCGTTTCGGCAGTGAGAAAAGCGGCATCGTGGCGTTCAAGAATGCCTTCCACGGCCGCACGCTGTTTACCGTTTCCGCGGGCGGCCAGCCGGCCTATTCGCAGGATTTTGCGCCGCTGCCGCCGCAGATTCAGCACGCCATCTATAACGACCTCGACTCGGCAAAGGCGCTGATCGACGACAACACCTGCGCGGTGATCGTCGAACCGATGCAGGGGGAAGGCGGCGTCGTGCCTGCGGATGCGGACTTCCTGCGCGGCCTGCGTGAACTTTGCGATGCGCACAACGCGCTGCTGATTTTCGATGAAGTCCAGACCGGCGTAGGCCGTACCGGGGAGCTGTACGCCTATATGCACTACGGCGTGACGCCGGACGTGCTTTCCACCGCGAAAGCGCTGGGCGGCGGTTTCCCGATCGGCGCGCTGCTGGCATCGGAGCGCTGCGCCAGCGTGATGACCGTCGGCACCCACGGCACGACCTACGGCGGCAACCCGCTGGCCTGCGCGGTGGCGGGAGAAGTGTTTGCCATCGTCAACACCCGCGAAGTGCTCAGCGGCGTTAAGCAGCGCCATCAATGGTTCTGCGAACGGCTCAACGCGATTAACGCGCGTTACGGCCTGTTTAAAGAGATTCGCGGCCTGGGGCTGCTTATCGGCTGCGTGCTGAAGGATGAATATGCCGGCAAGGCGAAGACCATCAGTAATGAGGCGGCGGAAGAGGGGCTGATGATGCTGATCGCCGGCGCCAACGTGGTGCGTTTCGCTCCGGCGCTGATTATCAGCGAAGAAGAGATCAACGCCGGGCTGGATCGCTTCGAACTGGCCTGCAAACGCTTTCTCGCGGGGGTCTCATCATGATGGTGATCCGTCCTGTAGAAAAAGGCGATCTGCCGGGGCTAATGACCCTGGCGGGCGAGACCGGCGGCGGCCTGACGTCGCTGCCGGCCGATGAAGCCACGCTGGCCGCGCGCATTGAACGTTCGCAGATGACCTGGCGCGGCGAGCTGCCGAAAAGCGAGCAGGGTTATGTGTTCGTTCTTGAGGACTGCGCCAGCGGCGCGGTAGCGGGAATTTGCGCCATTGAGGTGGCCGTCGGGCTTAACGACCCCTGGTACAACTATCGCGTCGGTACCCAGGTGCACGCATCGAAAGAGCTTAACGTCTACAACGCCCTGCCGACGCTGTTTCTCAGTAACGACCATACCGGCAGCAGCGAACTGTGCACGCTGTTCCTGGATCCAAAATGGCGTAAAGAGGGCAACGGCTATCTGCTGTCGAAATCGCGTTTTCTGTTTATGGCCGCTTTTCGCGAACGTTTCAACGATAAGGTCGTGGCGGAAATGCGCGGCGTCATTGACGAACACGGCTACTCGCCGTTCTGGGAGAGTCTCGGGAAACGCTTCTTCGCGATGGAGTTCTCCCGCGCCGACTACCTGTGCGGCACCGGGCAGAAGGCGTTTATCGCCGCGCTGATGCCGAAGCACCCGCTGTATATCGACTTTTTAAGCGACGAAGCGCGAGCGGTCATCGGCGAGGTCCATCCGCAAACCGCGCCGGCACGCGCGGTGCTGGAGAAAGAGGGATTTCGCTATCTCAACTATGTCGATATCTTCGACGGCGGCCCGACGCTGGAGTGCGAAATTGACCGGGTGCGGGCCATTCGCAAAAGCCGGCTGGTCACCGTCGTCGAAGGCCAGCCCGCGCCGGGCGAGTGGCCGGCCTGTCTGGTTGCTAATGAGCAGTACCAGCAGTTTCGCGCCATGCTCGTTCACGCCGATCCGGAGAGCGACCGCATGGTACTAAGCGCCCGCGAGCTGGATGCCCTGAAATGCCACCCCGGCGACCAGGTTCGCCTGGTTCGTCTGTGCCCTGAGGAGAAAAAATCATGAGTTTATGGATTAACGGCGACTGGCAAAGCGGTCGCGGCCCGGCCCGTAGTAAACATAACCCGGTAAGCCAGGCGCTGCTGTGGCAGGGCAACGATGCCGATGCCGGGCAGGTGGCGCTGGCGGTCACCGCGGCGCGCGCGGCGTTTCCCGCGTGGGCGCGTCAGCCGTTTGCCGCCCGGAAAGCGATAGCGGAAAAGTTTGCTTCGTTACTGGAAGCGAACAAAGGCGAATTAACCCGGATTATCGCCCAGGAGACCGGCAAACCGCGCTGGGAAGCGGCAACGGAAATTACCGCGATGATCAACAAAATCGCTATTTCGGTGAACGCGTATCATAGCCGTACGGGGGAAGCGCAGACCGCGATGGCGGACGGAGAGGCGACGCTGCGCCATCGGCCGCACGGCGTGCTGGCGGTCTTTGGCCCCTACAATTTTCCCGGACATCTGCCTAACGGGCATATCGTTCCGGCGCTGCTGGCGGGGAATACCGTGGTATTCAAACCCAGCGAGCTGACGCCTCAAAGCGGCGAGGCGGTGGTGAAGCTATGGGCCGAAGCCGGCCTGCCGCCGGGCGTGCTTAACCTGCTCCAGGGCGGGCGGGAAACCGGCGAAGCGCTGAGCGGCCAGTCTGACATCGACGGCCTGCTATTTACCGGCAGCTCTGCGACGGGTTTTCAACTTCATCGCCAGCTTGCCGGGCAGCCGGAAAAAATTCTCGCTCTTGAGATGGGCGGCAACAACCCGCTGATCGTCGATGACCCACAGGATATCGACGCCGCGGTCCATCTGACCATTCAGTCGGCGTTTATTACTGCCGGACAGCGCTGCACCTGCGCGCGCCGGCTGCTGGTAAAACGCGGCGAGATCGGCGATGCGTTTCTTCAGCGGCTTGTGACGGTGTCACAAACGCTGATTCCCGACGCGTGGGACGCTGAACCTCAGCCGTTCCTCGGCGGGTTAATTTCAGCGCAGGCCGCGCAAAAGGTGCATCAGGCCTGGCTGGCCCACGTGGCCAGCGGCGGCAAAACCCTGCTGGAGCCGCGCCTGCTGCAGGCCGGAACTTCGCTGCTGACGCCGGGTATTATCGAGATGAGCGCGGTGGCGCAGGTGGCCGACGAAGAGGTCTTCGGGCCGCTGCTCTGCGTCTGGCGCTATGACCATTTCGATGAGGCGATTGCCCTCGCGAACGCGACCCGTTTCGGGCTTTCCTGCGGGCTGATCTCCGCCGAACGCGACAAATTCGACCAGCTGCTGCTGGAGGCGCGGGCCGGGATCGTTAACTGGAACAAACCCCTAACCGGCGCCGCCAGCACCGCGCCGTTCGGCGGTACCGGCGCTTCCGGTAACCACCGGCCGGGGGCGTGGTACGCCGCAGACTATTGCGCCTGGCCGATGGCCAGTCTCGAATCACCGGAGCTGGCGCTGCCGGCAACCCTCAGCCCCGGGCTGAATTTCCGTAAGGAGACATCACAATGAAAGCCCGGGAAGTGAACTTTGACGGGCTGCCGGGCCTGACCCACCACTATGCGGGTTTATCTTTCGGCAACGAAGCCTCGACGAAGCACCGCTATCGGGTGTCGAACCCGCAGCTGGCGGCAAAGCAGGGGCTGAAAAAAATGAAAGCGCTGGCGGATGCTGGCTATCCGCAGGCGCTGATCCCGCCGCAGGAGCGGCCAAACATTCCGCTGTTGCGGCAGATCGGTTTTAGCGGTAGCGATGAGCAGGTGCTGGAAAAGGCGGCGCGCCAGGCGCCGGAACTGCTCTCGGCGGTCAGCTCCGCGTCATCGATGTGGGTGGCTAACGCCGCCACGGTCTCGCCCTCGGCCGATTCGCTGGATGGCCGGGTGCATCTGACCGTCGCCAACCTGAACGATAAATTCCATCGCGCCAGCGAAGCGCCGACCACCGAAGCGCTGCTGCGGGCGATTTTCCCCGATGAGCAGCGGTTTGCCGTACACGGCGCGCTGCCCCAGGTATCGCTGTTCGGTGATGAAGGGGCGGCAAACCATAACCGCCTCGGCGGCGACTACGGCGCGCCCGGCGTGCAGCTGTTTATTTACGGCCGCCAGCAGGGGGGCGAAGATAATCCGCTGCGCTACCCGGCGCGGCAGACGCTCGAGGCCAGCCAGGCCGTCGCCCGCCTGAATCAGGTCAATCCCCGGCAGGTGATTTTCGCCCGACAAAATCCGGCGGTGATTGATAAAGGCGTGTTTCATAACGATGTGATTGCGGTAAGCAATCAGCAGGTGCTGTTTTGCCACGAGCAGGCGTTTGTTGACCAGCCGCAGCTCCTGCAGCAGCTGGCGCAGCAGGTCTCCGGCTTTACGCCGCTGGTGGTGCCGGCGAGTCAGGTTTCGGTGGAAGAGGCGGTGGCGACCTATCTGTTCAACAGCCAGCTGCTAAGCAAAGAAGAAGGCTGGATGCGGCTGATTTTGCCGCTGGAAGCGCAGGAACACCCGGGCGTCTGGCGCTACCTGAACCGGCTGGTGGAGGGCGATAACCCCATCGATGAGCTGCAGGTTTACGATCTGCGTGAAAGCATGGCCAACGGCGGCGGACCGGCCTGCCTGCGGCTGCGGGTGGTGCTGACGGAGGACGAGCGGCAGGCGGTGAATCCGGCGGTCATGATGAACGATACGCTGTTCGCCACTCTGAATGACTGGGTAGACCGCTACTATCGCGATCGCCTGACCCAGGTCGATCTCGCGGACCCGCAGCTGCTGCGAGAAGGCCGCGAGGCGCTCGACCGCTTAACGCAAATCCTGCGCCTGGGCTCAGTGTATCCGTTTCAGCAATAAGGAGGCGTCGTGGACGACTTTCTGGCACTTACTCTGGCGGGGCGTCTGCCCCACCATTTCCATGGTCAAACCGCGCATTTCCGCTGGCACTGGATTGACTGCGGTATTCTGCAGCTCATTCCTCATGAACCCTGCGATCGGTCATTGGTTTTGTCATCCGGGCTTCACGGCAATGAAACCGCACCGGTCGAAATCACCGATTTACTGCTGCGGCAGCTGTTTCGTGGGGAAATACCGCTCCGCTGGCGGCTGCTGGCGATCTTTGGTAACCCTCCGGCGCTGCGGGCCAACAAGCGCTATATGCACAGCGATATCAACCGGATGTTCGGCGAGCGTTGGCGCGCTTTTAGCGCCAGCGATGAAACCGTTCGCGCCCGGCAGCTGGAGCATGCGCTGGCGCGATTTTATGCCGGGACGCCCGGCGAGCGCTGGCACCTGGATTTACATACCGCCATACGCGGTTCGCTGCATACCCGCTTTGGTGTCCTGCCGGCGCGGGATACGCCGTGGGATGAGGCGTTTTTGCGCTGGTTAGGGGCGGCAGGGCTGGAGGCGCTGGTGTTTCATCAGCAGCCTGGCGGGACTTTTACCCATTTCAGCTGTGAACGCTTTGGCGCGCGCTCCTGCACGCTGGAGCTCGGCAAGGCGCTACCATTTGGCGAAAACGATCTGCGCTTGTTCGCGGCGACTCAACGCGCGCTGTCGCTGCTGCTGGCGGGAGAAGTGACGGCGGAAGAGGCGCACGCGCCGCTGCGCTACAGGGTGGTACAGCAAATTACCCGCAGCAGCGACAGTTTCCAGCTGCATATGTCGGCGCAGACGCTGAACTTTACGCCGTTTGCCGCCGGGACGCTGCTTGCTGAGGATGGCGATACCCGCTACATAGTGGAAAGGGATCAAGAGTACGTTTTGTTTCCCAACCCCAGCGTTGCCTTCGGCCAGCGCGCCGGGCTCATGCTGGAGCGCTTCCGGTGAATCCGTCGCCCGTCCGGGCGGCGGCATTTATTTCAGCGTTTATTTTTCCGCAGCCATCTTATTTTTTCGTGCTCTGTCCATTGATTGCAGATTATTCCTGGTTAAATGCTTTGTTTTTAATCTCCGCTGATTTATAATTTTCATAATTTCCCATTAAAACAGCTGCTTATTTATTTTTTATTGCATTTATCCCCTCATTTTCCTTATTTTCTCCATAATTGGCGAGAAAATGTTTTTTACACTTTCAATGTTTTACGCTTGCTCTGATTAATTGACGATAAACGTCGTAAAGTTAATCTCGTCAACACGGCAACGCGCCGTAAGAATAACGCAAAGTAAGGATTGAACTATGAAGAAGATTACAGCACTGTTTGTTGCCTCTACTCTGGCTCTGGGCGCGGCTAACCTGGCCCACGCGGCTGACGCTACTGCAACCCCAACCGATAACGCGCCGATGATGCATCATAAGCGCGGACCTGCGGGCCCACATGAAATGATGTTTAAAGGGCTGAACCTGACCGATGCGCAGAAAACGCAAATCCGCGACATTATGAAGAGCCAGCGCGACAGCATGAAGCGTCCGTCCCTGGATGAGCGCCGCGCGATGCATGAGCTGGTAGCCAGCGATACCTTCGATAAGGCAAAAGCGGAAGCGCAGATTGATAAGATGGAAGCCCAGCATAAAGAGATGGCGCTGGCTCGTCTGGAAACCCAGAACAAGATTTACAACATTCTGACGCCGGAACAGAAAAAGCAGTTCAATGCCAATTTTGAGAAGCATCTGACAGATCGTAAAGCGCCGGAAGGTAAAATGCCTGCACCTGCTGAATAACTCAGCGCGCTGACTTAAGACCGCCGGTCTTGCCCAATAACGCCAACAGGCTTTGGGCAGGGCCGGCGGTTTTTTCTTATTTGAAGCACTGCTGCCGGTTGCCCTGGCGCTTGGCGTAGGGAAAACATGGGCAAATACCTTTGCCCACTACCTGAGTAGTACAGGCGCCGTGTCGCATGCGTTTGCCGGCACCGACTGTGGAAGCGTCCACCACTTCAGCGAAGCCTGCCGAACCGCCTCTATGTCAACGCCGGATAGCGGTTCAGGGAGCGGTTCATCATCAGGTTCCGGTTACAGCGGCTCCGGTTCCTCCGGAGGCGGCTCGGGCGGCGGCGGCTGGTAATTGCCCCAATAGCGCATCGGGGCTGACATTCACCTCACAAAGGATGGAGCTTATAGCGGCCGCTGAGCAGCGGCTTACACAATATTTTATAACCGTCATGGTCAAATTTGGCCGACAGGCGCGTGAGTGATGACGCCTGCGACAGAGACTCTACCGCGCCGAGCCAAAGCCAGTTTTGAATAATGTGGTATTGGGTCATATCCTCGCTGCTCTCTTCCAGTGCGATTGCCCCGGCCCAGGGCCAGCATACCAGCTGCATCTTTTGCATATTGTCGACCAGACGCTGCTGGTGTGCTTCAACGCTCTCTTTTCCGCAACAGGCGCCCGCGCAGCGGCCGAGCGCCGAACGAAAGCAGGCCCGCCCGCGGTTGAGCGGCTCGAGGCCCATTAATCCGTAGCACAGGCGATGCTCGTCGGCGATTTTTTGCAGCGCCTGCAGCGCCGCGCGGCGGTTGGCAAAAAGACCATAGAGATCGCTTTGCAGGGAAAAATCCAGCTCGCTGGCGTACACCACCTGTGGACGGGCGTCAGCCAGGCGTAATGAACATAGCTGTCGGTTTTGCCGCAGACGCTTATTGAATAGCGGCTGCTGTTCTTTAATAAGCTGTGCTTCTAATAAGAGTGCGCCCAGCTCTCCCGCCGTTCGTTGCCAGGTAATGCGCCGGGACTGGCGCAGCATCGCCGCTTCGTCGGGCGTGCGCAGATGCGACAACACCCGGCTGCGGATATTCACGCTTTTCCCGATATAGAGCGGTAGGGTATCGCTTTCGCCGTGGAACAGATACACCCCCGGCTGCCTGGGCAAAGCCTCAAGCCACGGACGCAGATGTTCGGGATACTCATAAATTGCCGCCGCTTCAAATTCGAGACGCGGTGCGGATTGCCTTCTTGCCACTTTTGCTCCTGGTGCTGGTTATTTATCCAGTATAGCAGTTGAAGGAAGAGGCGAAAAGGATAAAAAATCGCCCCGAACCGGGTCGGGGCGGAGGGGGAGAGGCGAATTACTTTTTCCAGAAGTCGTCGAAGACCGTAATCGGCGGTCTGCGTTTATGCTCGGTTTTCAAATACCAGCCTTCAATCGTTTTCGCAATTTTCTCATCCAGCGCTTTGCCTTCCAGATAATCATCAATATTTTCGTAGGTCACGCCCAGCGCCACTTCGTCCGGCAGGGAGGGGCGGTCGTCCTCAAGATCGGCGGTCGGCAGTTTTTTATAGAGATGTTCCGGGCAGCCTAGCTGGGCCAGCAGCTGTTTGCCCTGGCGTTTGTTAAGGCGAAAGATAGGGTTAATATCCGTACCGCCATCACCGTATTTGGTGAAGAATCCGGTAATGGCTTCCGCCGCATGGTCGGTACCCACCACGACGCCGTGGGTCATTCCGGCGATGCTGTACTGCGCCTTCATGCGTTCGCGGGCTTTTTCGTTACCGCGAACAAAGTCGCTAAGTTCAATCCCGGCCTCGCGCAGCGCCTGTTCGCTGGCCAGCACCGCGCCTTTGATATTGACCGTTAATACGCGATCCGGCTGAATAAAAGCGATAGCGTCCTGGCAGTCCTGCTCATCCGCCTGCACGCCGTAGGGCAGGCGCACGGCAATAAACTGCAGGCTGCTGTCACCGGTTTCGGCACGCAGTTCGTTGATGGCTAACTGACACAATTTACCGGTTAGCGTTGAATCCTGGCCACCGCTGATGCCGAGGACCAGTGATTTAATAAAAGGGTATCTCTGAAGATAGGCCTTCAAAAAGTCTACGCTGCGGCGTATCTCGGCTTCGACATCGATCTGGGGTTTTGCGCCCAGCGCCTGAATAATCTCTTGTTGTAGCGTCATTGCGCCCTCCGGGAAGTGAATCTGTTTGCCAATCAGCAGTGGTTTAACCTACCTCTTTGCCGGTAAAACGACAAGGATCACAATTTTGAGTGAAGCAAAAGCAGGCAACCTCAACAAGAGGGGATTTATTATTAGAAAGCTCTTAATTTCGATTCATTTCCACCTTCGGCTTGAAAAATAACGATATTTATTCCAGGCTTATTAACACGCCAAAAAAAAGAGGATGGTATATGAACAAGCATTTTGCAGGATTTCTGGGCGCAGCAGCAGTATTGACCCTGCTGGCAGGGTGTACGGCCTACGACCGTACGAAAGATCAGTTCACTCAACCCGTGGTTAAAGACGTTAAGAAAGGCATGACCCGCGCGCAGGTTGCGCAAATTGCCGGTAAACCTTCATCAGAAGTCACCATGATCCACGCGCGCGGTACCTGCCAGACATATATCCTGGGTCAACGCGATGGTAAAATTGAAACCTACTTCGTTGCGCTGGATGAAACCGGCCGCGTGATGAATTCTGGTTATCAGACCTGCGCCGAGTACGATACCGACCCACGCAACAGCAAGTAACGCCCCGCCATAGTGCTGATTCCTACGAAAGCCTGACCAGTGGTCGGGCTTTTTTATGAGTTCTGATGCTTATTTAATTGCGCGAATTATTTGAGGGAAATGTGAAGGCAGTCAAAACGCGAGGTCAATGAGAGACAATTCTGTTCAAGGAGGAATTATCCTGCTGCCGATCGATGCCGTATACTCAATGCATAAACAATACTAATTCAAAGAAATATCTCTTACCGCCTCTCGGGCATCAATGATGCAAAGAGGATCGGGTCACACAAATTGAGGAAGCGTTCATGGAAAAGAAACATATCTACCTGTTCTGTTCTGCTGGGATGTCGACATCACTGCTGGTATCGAAAATGCGTGCCCAGGCCGAGAAGTATGAAGTGCCGGTGATTATTGAAGCATTTCCGGAGACCTTAGCCGGTGAAAAAGGACCTGATGCGGATGTCGTATTATTAGGCCCACAAATTTCCTATATGCTGCCGGACATTCAGCGTTTACTGCCAAATAAACCCGTAGAAGTCATTGATTCTGTTCTGTACGGTAAGATCGATGGTTTAGGTGTTCTGAAAGCGGCCGTTGCGGCCATTAAGAAAGCTGCTGCACAATAATTTTATTTTAAAACTCGACATATTTCGGATGGCAGCGGTTAGGATTTCGTGAGGGTGTATTTTAGCTGCTCGCTGTCCGAAATACCCAGAGTTTATTTTCCCGTCAAAGAGTAATTTCATCTATCATTGCCGCAATGACTATATTGCGGCCTTAAAGGGTATTTATTATGAGTAAAGTGATTGACTCGCTTGAAAAGGTACTCCTGCCTTTTGCCGTCAAAATAGGAAGGCAGCCCCACGTCAATGCAATTAAAAACGGCTTTATTAAGTTAATGCCATTGACGCTAGCCGGGGCGATGTTTGTTTTAATTAACAACGTATTTTTGAGCTTTGGCGACGGTTCATTCTTTTATTCAATGGGCATCCGTCTGGATGCGTCTACAATAGAAACGCTTAACGGTTTTAAAGCTATCGGCGGTAACGTTTATAACGGTACGCTTGGCATTATGTCGCTCATGGCACCTTTCTTTATTGGCTCCGCTTTAGCTGAGGAGCGGAGAGTAGACCCGATGGCCGCCGGTTTACTGGCCGTTGCGGCATTTATGACCGTCACGCCTTATAGCGTCGGTGAAGCCTACGCCGTGGGCGCGAACTGGTTGGGCGGCGCCAATATCATTTCTGGTATTGTCATCGGTCTGGTCGTTGCCGAGATGTTCACCTTTATCGTTCATCGCAACTGGGTGATTACGCTGCCGTCCAGCGTGCCGGCCTCGGTTTCCCGTTCATTCTCTGCGGTTATTCCGGCCTTTATTATCCTCTCGATTATGGGGATTATCTCCTGGGCGTTGACCCACTGGGGAACTAACTTCCACCAGATCATCATGGACACTATCTCCACGCCGCTGGCTTCAATGGGCGCCGTCGTAGGCTGGGCATACGTCATTTTCACCTCGCTGCTGTGGTTCTTCGGCGTACACGGGTCGCTGGCGCTGTCAGCGCTGGATAGCGGAATCATGACGCCGTGGGCGCTGGAAAACATCGCAACCTACCAGCAGTACGGTTCCGTCGAGGCCGCGCTGGCCGCGGGTAAGAGCTTCCATATGTGGGCCAAGCCGATGCTGGATTCCTACATCTTCCTTGGCGGTACCGGCGCGACTCTGGGCTTAATCATCGCCATCTTTATCGCTTCACGTCGTGAGGATCATCGTCAGGTGGCGAAACTGGCGCTGCCGTCAGGCATCTTCCAGATTAACGAGCCAATCCTGTTCGGTCTGCCGATCATTATGAACCCGGTGATGTTTATCCCCTTCATTCTGATTCAGCCTCTGCTGGCGGCTATCACCATGACGGCTTATACCCTGGGCATCATTCCGCCGATTACCAATATCGCGCCGTGGACCATGCCGACCGGTTTAGGCGCCTTCTTTAACACCAACGGTAGCGTAGCCGCTCTGCTGCTGGCCCTGTTCAACCTTGCCGTGTCCACCCTGGTCTACCTGCCGTTTGTGGTGATTTCCAACAAAGCGCAGGGCGTCATTGAGCAGGAAGAGAGCGAAGAAGATATCGCTAACGCACTGAAATTCTAATATTGAGCGGTACGGGAGATTTCCCGTACCGTCCTGGAAATAAGGGAGTCATTATGTTTGATCTGGATAACATCGCAGCAGAAGAGACCGCGGTAAACGACCTCGAAGAGGTGGTGATGGGGCTGATTATCAACTCCGGTCAAGCGCGCAGCCTGGCTTATGCCGCGCTGAAGCAGGCAAAGCAGGGAGATTTCGAGGCGGCGAAAACGATGATGGAACAGTCGCGTATGGCGCTGAGCGAAGCGCATCTTGTGCAGACGCAGCTGATTGAGAGCGATGAGGGCGAAGGCAAAATGAAGGTGAGCCTGGTGCTGGTTCATGCGCAGGATCATCTGATGACCTCAATGCTGGCTCGTGAGCTGGTTGCCGAATTGATTGAGCTGCACGAGAAGGTACAATAGGTCATCGACACGATGAGGCAGCCAAAGATGATGACCACTGAAATCAGTACCGCCCGGGAGCAACAACTCTTTAACGGCAAGAACTTTCATGTGGTCATCTATAACAAAACGGAGAGCGTAAGCGGGCTTCACCAGCATGATTACTACGAGTACACCATCGTTTTAACCGGGCGCTATTATCAGGTGATTAATGGTAAGCGGGTGCTGCTGGAGCGCGGGGATTTTGTCTTTATCCCAATGGGGTCGCATCACCAGAGTTTTTATGAATTTGGCGCGACGCGCATTCTTAACGTTGGCATCAGCAAAAGTTTCTTTGAGAAACACTATCTGCCGCTGCTGCCGTTTGGTCTGGTCGCCTCACAGGTCTATGCCGTTAAAAGTACTTTTCTCAGTTATATTGAGTCGGTTATTGCATCACTGAATTTTCGCGAAACTGAATTCGACGAATTTATCGAGTTGGTGTCTTTTTACACCCTGAATCGTTTGCGGCACTATCGTGAAGAACCTACGGAAGACGTTATTCCGCAATGGTTAAAAAATACCGTTGAGGGTATGCACGATAAGCTTAAATTTGGCGAGGGGGCGCTGGAAAATATGGTCGAGCTTTCCGGGAAAACTCAGGAATACTTAACCCGGGCAACCCAGCGTTATTACGCCAAAACGCCGATGCAGATGATTAATGATATTCGCATCAACTTCGCCAAAAAACAGCTGGAGATAACCAACTACTCGGTGACCGATATCGCCTATGAGTCGGGGTACAGTAGCCCAAGTCTGTTTATTAAAACATTCAAGAAGCTGACTTCCTTTACCCCCAGCAGCTATCGGAAACACCTCACCAGTATTAATTAACCGGGCGCGGAATAGTCCGCGCGGTCTAAATATTCAAATTAACTGTCCGTATTTAAACGGAGAGCGGGTGCCGCATACGCGCTATCCGCAAGGGAGAAAAAGATGAGCCAGAAATTGAAGGTAGTGACTATCGGCGGCGGCAGCAGCTATACCCCGGAATTACTGGAAGGATTCCTGAAGCGTTATCATGAACTGCCGATTAGCGAACTGTGGCTGGTGGACGTCGCGGAAGGGCAGGAAAAGCTCGATATTATCCACGCGCTGTGCCAACGCATGGTGGAAAAAGCCGGCGTCCCGATGAAAGTCTACAAGACCCTCGATCGCCGCGCGGCGCTGGAAGGCGCAGATTTCGTCACCACCCAGCTGCGCGTCGGCCAGCTTAAGGCGCGCGAAAAGGATGAGCGTATTCCGCTGAGCCACGGCTATTTAGGCCAGGAAACCAACGGCGCGGGCGGACTGTTTAAAGGTCTGCGCACCATTCCGGTCATTTTTGACATTGTGAAAGATGTGCAGGAAGTCTGTCCAAACGCCTGGGTGATTAACTTTACCAACCCGGCGGGCATGGTGACCGAAGCGGTTTATCGTCATACCGGCTTTAAGCGCTTTATTGGCGTGTGCAATATTCCTATCGGCATGAAGATGTTTATCACCGATGTGCTGAAGCTGAGCCCAAGCGATGAGCTCAATATCGATCTGTTTGGTCTGAACCATCTGGTGTTCGTGCGGGATGTGCTGGTCAACGGCGTTTCGCGCTTTGACGAGCTGCTTGACGGCGTGGCGTCGGGTCGATTGAGCGCAAACTCGGTGAAAAATATCTTTGATTTGCCGTTTAGCGAAGGGCTGCTCCGTTCGCTGCGCCTGATCCCTTGTTCCTATCTGCTCTACTACTTTAAGCCAAAAGAGATGCTGGCGATTGAAATGGGCGAGTACTACAAAGGCGGCGCCCGCGCGCAGGTGGTGCAGAAGGTTGAGAAACAGCTGTTTGAGCTGTACAAAGATCCGGATCTGAACGTTAAACCAAAAGAGCTGGAACAGCGCGGCGGGGCGTATTACTCCGACGCCGCCTGTGAAGTGATTAACGCCATTTACAATGATAAGCAGGCCGAACATTACGTGAACGTGCCGCATCACGGCCATGTGGATAACATCCCGGCCGACTGGGCGGTCGAGATGACCTGTACGCTGGGTCGCGACGGTGCGAAACCGACGCCGCGCATCACGCATTTCGACGAAAAAGTGCTGGGACTGATTTACACCATTAAAGGCTTTGAAGTCGCGGCCAGCGAAGCGGCAATCAGCGGTAAACTGGATGATGTGCTGCTGGCGCTTAACCTGAGCCCGCTGATCCACTCCGATCGTGACGCCGAACAGCTGGCGCGTGAGATGATCCTTGCGCACGAGCAGTGGCTGCCAAACTTTGCGGCGACTATCGAAAAACTGAAACAGTAACGGGAGCGGCTTATGGAACGCGTGTTAATCGTCAATGCCGATGACTTTGGCCTCAGCAAAGGGCAAAATTACGGCATTATCGAAGCCTGCAAGAACGGTCTGGTCACCTCCACGACGGCGCTGGTCAACGGCGCGGCGATCGGCCACGCTGCCCAGCTTAGCCGCTGCGTCCCTGAGCTGGCGGTGGGGATGCACTTTGTCCTGACGCTGGGCGAACCGCTGTCGGCGATGCCGGGCTTAACCCGCGAAGGTCGTCTCGGTAAGTGGATTTGGCAGATGGCGGAAGAGGATAGCCTGCCGTTGGATGAGATCGCGCACGAGCTGGAGTGCCAGTACCGGCGCTTTGTCGAGCTGTTTGGCCATGAGCCGACGCATATCGACAGCCATCACCATGTGCATATGATTGCGCAGATTTACCCCATCGTTGCGGCCTTTGCGCGCGAGAAAGGGGTGGCGCTGCGGATTGACCGGCAGCTGGCGACGCTGTCAGGATTATCGCAGGATGCGGCGCGCAGCAGCGATGGGTTTACCAGCGAGTTTTACGGGGAAGGGGTTTCGGAAGCGCTGTTTCTGCAAACCCTGGATGCCTCTATCCAGCGTGATGAGCGATCGCTGGAGGTGATGTGCCACCCGGCGTTCGTTGATAACACGATTATGGGTAGCGCCTATTGCTATCCGCGCCTGACCGAACTGGACGTGCTCACCGCCGAGTCGCTGAGGTATGCAATTGCCGAGCGCGGCTACCGGCTCGGCACCTATCGCGATGTGTAAGTAAAGAGAAGTGAGAAGCCCGGCAGAAATGCCGGGCTTTTGTTATGCCGGGATCGCGGCAATTTTGGCGCTTCTCGACCACACCCGATGCGCCGCCATAAGGGTAATCAGCGCATCCACCGACGAATTATCGATGGCGTCCGTCTCAACGATGCCTTCTTCCCCCTGACTGGCAACCTGCAGCGGCGCTTTGCACTGCCGGGCATCGCCTGCCAGCAGAATCGGCTTCAGGTGTTTATAGGCTTCCAGCAGATAGTAGTGGAAATCACCGTTGTTGCTCAGGCTTTGCAGATCGCCGCCGGGAACAATGACCGCGTCCACGGTAAGCGATGGCGACCCGGCAAAGGTCCCGGCCACCGGCAGCTCGGTACCGTCATCGGCCTGCACTTTCCCCATTCGGGAATAGAGTAATTTGGCATGCACCCCGTGCGCTTTCAGCGACTTGAGTAACGTCAGGAGCTCTTTGGCGACCGGACGATCGTTAAGCAGTACCGCCACCACCCGGCCTTTTACGTCACCGCTGGGAAGGGCGTACAGGCTTAACGTAGGATCCTTTTTCAGACCGTTAACATCCGGCGGCGGTGTGATGCTGCGCTGTTCGTCGGTGAGCTCAATACCCAGATTTTTACCCACCGCCTGAGCCAGCTGCAGGTCGATATGCGCCAACTGATCGACCACCCGCTCGCGGATCCACTCCCTGACGACCTTGCTCAGCTCGAAGCTGAATCCATCGATAATATGCTGCTGCTCAATAGGCGTCTGGCTACGCCAGAACAGCAGGGGCTGCGAGTAATATTCGCCAAACGACGGACTGCGCTGGCGAATCTTTTCCCCGTCAACCCGCTCGGCATAGGATTCAAAGCCGCCGCGTTTAGCGGCCGGCGGCGTTTCCCGCGGCCAGTTATCGTTGATAGAGTTAGGTTCATAGTTTGCCGGGTTGGTATCAATATCCATCCGGTGCATGCCGTCGCGCTGGAAATTATGGTACGGGCAGGTGGGTTTATTGATTGGGATTTCATGGAAATTCGGCCCACCGAGGCGGCTGATCTGCGTATCGGTATAGGAGAAGAGTCGGCCCTGCAGCAGCGGATCGTTGCTGAAGTCTATTCCCGGAACGATATGCCCTGGATGGAAGGCCGCCTGTTCGTTTTCGGCAAAGAAGTTGTCCGGGTTGCGATTGAGGACCATCTTACCGACGCGCTGCACCGGGACCAGCGCTTCCGGAATCAGCTTGGTGGGATCCAGCAGATCGAAATCAAAAGCAAACTCGTCCTCTTCCGGGATCAGCTGTAAGCCCAGCTCGTACTCAGGATAATCGCCGGCTTCAATCGCTTCCCATAAATCACGGCGGTGGAAATCGGGATCGCGACCGGTCAGCTTTTGCGACTCGTCCCATACCAGGGAGGCTTTGCCCGCGACCGGCTTCCAGTGAAAACGTACGAAGGTGGCTTTACCTTCCGCGTTAATCAGGCGGAAGGTGTGGATGCCGAACCCTTCCATCGTGCGGTAGCTGCGGGGCAATCCGCGGTCGGACATCGCCCACATCACGTTATGCAGCGTTTCGGGCTGCAGTGAGACGTAATCCCAGAACGTGTCGTGCGCGCTTTGCCCCTGCGGGACGGCCCAGTGCGGCTCGGGTTTAACCGCATGGACGAAATCAGGGAACTTGATCGCGTCCTGAATAAAAAAGATCGGCGTGTTGTTGCCGACCAGGTCAAAGATGCCCTCGTCGGTATAAAACTTGGTGGCAAAGCCGCGGATGTCGCGCACCGTATCGGCGGAGCCTGCGCCGCCCTGAACGGTGGAAAACCGGACGAAGACCGGCGTTTTTTTCTGCGGATCGCAGAGGAAAGCCGCTTTGGTGATATCGCTTAAATCGCTGTACGCCTGGAAATAGCCGTGCGCAGCGGAGCCGCGGGCATGGACGATCCTCTCAGGTATACGCTCGTGATCAAAATGGGTAATTTTTTCGCGCAGGATAAAATCTTCCAGCAGCGTTGGGCCGCGTTTGCCCGCGCGCAGCGAGTTCTGGTCGTCTGCGACGCGTACGCCCTGATTGGTGGTGAGCGCAAAATCCTCGCCGCCTTTACGCTGTTTTTCAAGGGCATCGAGCTTTTCGCTGTGCGTATCCGGGGCTTTCATACTGCCCGGGGCGGTCGGCTCTTCACCTGGGGCGGTGGGATGCGGCGTGGGCCGCCAGTTCTGGTCTTCGGGGGCTAAGGCATCCAGACCTGGTTTTGCTTCCCTGTCGTCGTGAACCGGTGATTGATGGGGTTGCGGTTTATGGTGTTTATCAGACATTGCTCGCTCCTGCTTTCATTGCTGAAAATGGTCGTTGCTAAACCAAAACCCTTCTAATTGTAGAACATCATTTCAAGAATATATTTTTATAAGAGTTTTACTACTAAAGGGCCGCAAGCTGGGGGCGACGAAAGGGGGTTTTTTCGGCTATGATAGGGGTTTCTGTTTCCCGCTGTGTTTAGTGAATCTATTTGTGATGAAACCACTTCGCCAACAAAATCGTCAGGTCATTAGCTACGTGCCGCGAGTCGAGCCTGCGCCGCCGGAACACGCCGTCAAAATGGATGGTTTTCGCGACGTTTGGGTTTTGCGGGGAAAATACGTTGCTTTTGTGCTGATAGACGAACATTTTCGTCGCTCCCCGCCGTTTAACGTGCCGGAAGCGGCGCAGCGCTGGGCGACGCAAATGAGGCAGGAAGGTGAAATCGACGCCTGAATGTGCCGGCACAATAAAAAAACCGCTGAAAATCAGCGGTTTTTTTGTTTTTAATAACCTGAAGTGCGGGCCCGCTTAGCGGTGCGCCAGCTCCGCGTCCTCTTCGCTATCGAGAATAGCTTTATCGGTTTGACGCAGCCACTGGCTGGTCAGGGTACCGGCGGTCATGGAACCGCTTACGTTCAGCGCGGTACGGCCCATATCAATCAGCGGCTCAACCGAGATCAGCAGCGCCACCAGCGTGACAGGCAGGCCCATCGCCGGCAGGACGATCAGGGCGGCAAAGGTCGCGCCGCCGCCCACGCCCGCGACCCCGGCGGAACTGACGGTCACGATGCCCACCAGCGTCGCAATCCACAGCGGATCGAGCGGGTTAATACCGACGGTAGGGGCGACCATCACGGCGAGCATCGCCGGATAGAGGCCCGCGCAGCCGTTCTGGCCGATGGTGGCGCCGAACGATGCGGAGAAGCTGGCGATAGACTCCGGCACGCCCAGGCGACGCGTTTGCGCTTCCACGTTCAGCGGAATAGACGCCGCGCTGGAGCGGCTGGTAAAGGCGAAGGTCAATACCGGCCAGACTTTACGGAAGTACTTCAGAGGACTCACGCCGTTGACCGCCAGCAGCAGACCGTGCACCACGAACATGATGCCCAGACCAATATAGGAGGCGATAACGAAGCTGCCGAGCTTGATGATGTCCTGCAGGTTAGAGCCCGCGACTACCTTGGTCATCAGCGCCAGCACGCCGTACGGCGTTAACTGCATCACCAGGCGCACCAGCTTCATTACCCAGCTCTGCAGCGTGTCGATGGCGGTGAGTACGCGCTGGCCTTTGGCGACGTCATCTTTCAGCAGCTTCAGCGCCGCGACGCCGAGGAACGCGGCGAAGATAACCACGCTGATAATCGACGTTGGGTTCGCGCCGGTCAGATCGGCAAACGGGTTTTTCGGTACGAAAGAGAGGATCAGCTGCGGGACGCTCAGGTCCGCGACTTTACCGGCGTAATTGCTCTGAATGGCGTTGAGGCGGGCGGTCTCCGCGCTGCCCTGAACCAGCCCTTCGGCGGTCAGGCCAAACATATTAGTGACCAGCACCCCGACCAGCGCCGCAATCAGCGTGGTGAACAGCAGGGTTCCAATACTGAGGAAGCTGATTTTACCCAGCTGCGAGGCATTATGCAGACGGGCGACCGCGCTCAGAATGGAGGCGAAAACCAGCGGCATGACGATCATTTGCAGCAGTTGAACATAGCCGTTACCGACGATATTGAACCACTGGATAGAATCCTTCAGCACCGGGCTGTCGGAACCATAGATAAGCTGCAGCGCCAGGCCGAAGACAACGCCGATAAACAGACCGACCAGCACTTTTTTAGCGAGGCTCCACTGTTTATGGCGGGTTTGGGCCAGCGCCAACAGTAAAACCGCGAACACGACTACGTTCGCTATTAATGGAAAGTTCATCCCCGTTCTCCTGATATCTTTTATTACCGGGCTGGTCAATAACCAACTCTTATGACGGCAAGGGTAGCAGAAGGCGTTATTCGTTACTTATATTCAAATGGAATTGATTATAACCAATTGAATAATTCGCTGGTTTATCGTCCAGCCTGGTGGCTAATTAAGCGATTAAAGGTGGTTTGCAAAGAATTAATCATGTCCGATGACCAGCGAATGGCGCTGTTTTCGGCAACGTTTTGCGGCATCCATACGGCATAGATAAACAGCGCCATACACAGCGCGCGCTCCAGCTGGTTGCCCTTGCGCGGTGCAAGGAGGGGCAGGCGAAAACGCCAGCGGCAGGGCCAGAGCAGCGGAACGCCTGCCGGGGTGAGCATGTCGGCGAGAATATGGCTGAGGTAGCCAAGAACCAGGCCCTGAACCGCATCTGCCGGCACTATCCAGCTTTCCGGTACTTTCAATGAGAAAATCGCGACCGCGCCAAAGACTACCAGCAGGCTATGGGTGAAGCCGCGATGGCCAAAGGCGCGCGCTATCGGTTTTGATATCCAGCTTAATCGCTGACCGAGAAACGACTTAGGGTGATCGATATCCGGCAGCAGACAGGTCAGGATGGCGGAAGGAACGATGTGCCACCAGTCGCCCTGAGCCAGCACGGGGGTCAATTCCGCGTTTTTCGCAAATACCGCACAGGCGATAGAGAAGAGGAGGTGGCCTTCCGCCGTCATGATAAACACCCTAAACTGTCAATTCATACAGTATAGGGTTTTTATACAGTGTGCGGAAGAGGTGACGGTGTAACTCTTTGTCACAAAAACATCAGCGTGCCAGCCAGCCGCCATCTACCGCCAGCGTAAAGCCGCTAATGTAATCCGCCGCCCGGGAGGAGAGAAAAACGACCGGCCCCTGAAGGTCATCAGGCACGCCCCAGCGCCCGGCCGGAATACGATCGAGAATCGCTTTGCTGCGCTCGGCGTCTTCACGCAGCTGCTGGGTATTGTTGGTGGCCATGTATCCCGGAGCAATGGCGTTAACGTTGATGCGATGCCCCGCCCATTCGTTGGCCATCAGGCGGGTAATGCCTAGTACGCCGCTTTTTGACGCGGTATAGGAGGGCACCCGAATCCCCCCCTGAAAGGAGAGCATTGAGGCAATGTTAACGATTTTCCCGCCGTCACCCTGCTGAATAAACTGCCTGGCGACCGCCTGTGAAAGAAAGAACACCGACTTCAGATTCAGGTTAATTACCTCGTCCCAGTCCTTCTCGCTAAAGGAGAGCGCATCGGCGCGGCGGATGGTTCCCGCATTGTTGACCAGAATATCTACCCGGCCCATGGCGGCCACGGCCCGATCGACAATGGTTTCAATCTCATCCTGCTGGCTCAGATCGGCCTGAATAGCGGTAAAGCGCCGGCCCAGCGCCTGAACCTTCTCTGCGGTTTCATGGGGGATCCGGCGATTCACGCCGACGATATCGCACCCGGCCTGCGCAAGGCCCAACGTCATTCCCTGGCCCAGCCCGGTATCACAACCCGTCACGATAGCGACCTTGCCCGTAAGGTCAAAGGCGTTCAGTACCATATGCACCTCTGTATGCTGATTTCACGCGTTAAATAACGCCGTTGAGACAAGCATAGAGGGCGGGAGAAGAAAAAACAAATAAAAATGAAACGCTGTTTTAATTTTGTGATGATGAGACGGTGCCGCTATCTCATCATCAGCGGCAGGATTAACCGAGCAGGTCGCTCAGGGTGAGGGATTCAAGGGTGGAAAGCTTCACGTCCGCCAACACGAAGCGCGGATCGCGGCTGTTTTCCGCTTCCGGTACGACGATAGATCGCATTCGGGCCGCTTTGCTGGCAATCATGCCGTTAACCGAGTCTTCCAGCGCCACGCAGTGCATCGGGCTGACGCCGAGTCTGGCGGCGCAGTCCAGATAGACCTGCGGGTGCGGTTTGCTGAACGGCAGCCCTTCGGCGGAAGCGAGGGCGTCAAACTGGTCGCGCAGTTCAAACATGGTGAGGACTTTTTCCAGCATCCGCAGCGGCGAAGCCGACGCCAGGCCGATTTTCAACCCCTGGGCTTTGCACATCGCCACCGCTTCCCGCGCTCCGGGGAGGAGCGGACGCGCTTCTTCCACCAGCTGGATGGCGCGGTTGATGATCCGCGCGGTGACTTCGGCACGATCCGGGCCTTTCCACGGCTGCTGGGCAAACCACAGATCGACGACTAAATCGATGCGCAGCCCCAGGATATCGGGCATTTCATGGCGGCGGCTGATATCCACCCCGAGGCTTGCCATCACCTCCAGCTCCGCTTTATCCCACAGCGGCTCAGAATCAATCAGTAAACCATCCATATCAAAAATCGCGGCGTGAATCTGGTGCCTGGCTGACATAAGTCCCTCTCCTGTAGCGTAAGTAGATAACGAATCGGCACTCATGGTATATCATACCGCGCATTATTGGGCGAAATTCGCCGACGAAGGTAGACTTAGGGTAGACAGGCGTCTTAACAAGGGGAACCCATGACGTATCAACAAGCTGGACGCGTTGCAGTACTTAAACGTATTTTGGGGTGGGTGGTATTTATCCCGGCGGTTATCTCGACGCTGATCTCCGTGCTGAAGTTTATGTACGAGCACAGTGAGAAAAAACCGGGCATTGACGCGGTGATGATGGACTTTGCTCATGTGATGATTGAGATGATGCGTTTCAATACGCCGTTCCTGAATTTCTTCTGGTACAACTCGCCGCTGCCGGACTTTAAGCACGGTATGAATATTGGCTTCTGGGTTATCTATATTCTGGTGTTCGTCGGCATGGCGCTACAGGCCTCCGGAGCGCGGATGGGGCGCCAGGCGAAGTTTCTGCGCGAGGGCGTTGAGGATCAGCTGATTCTGGAGCAGGCGAAAGGGGCCGAAGGGCTGACGCGCGAACAAATCTCTGAACGCGTTGTGGTGCCGCGCCATACCATTCTGGTGCAGTATTTTCCGCTATACGTCCTGCCGGTTATTATTATTGTGCTGGGCTACTTCTTCTTCTCTTTACTCGGCTTTCTGTAAAAGACCGGCCCGGAAGCGCCGGGCCGGCAGAGAATTACTGGGCGGGAAGGGCGCGCGGTTTACCCTCATTATCTACCGCGACGTAGATAAACAGCGCTTCGGTTGCTTTGTAGCGCTGGCCGATGGGTTCAGACGACACCTTCTTGACCCACACTTCCATATTGATGGTTATCGACGTATTGCCGCGCTTCACGCAGCTGGCGTAGCAGCACACCACGTCGCCGACCGCGACCGGGCGTAAAAAAGTCATGCCGTCGACGCGCACGGTCACGACGCGACCGTGGGCAATCTCTTTGGCCATAATCGCCCCGCCAATATCCATCTGCGACATCAGCCAGCCGCCGAAAATATCGCCGTTAGCGTTGGTGTCCGCCGGCATCGCCAGGGTGCGTAATACCAATTCGCCCTTCGGCGTAAGATCTGTTGTTGTCATTCTATACTCTGTACTAGTCAAAGATGATCAGGCGGATGCTACTATGAAAATGACGCTGAGAGAATAGGGAATACGCCCGCGATAGCGGGCGCGAGGGGTTAGAAGGAGATCGTGACGCCAGCGTAATAGGCGCGACCCGGTTCGTTATAGGTCGAAGCCCCTTCGTTTTCACGAAAAATTTGCTTATCGAACAGGTTACTGATCCCGGCGTTCAGGCGCAGGTCTTTCATTAGCTGATAGTTGCCGCCGATACCAACCACGGAATAGGAGCCCACTTCATTGGTGGCCAGTACGCCGTTTTCAGTACGAATTTCCGCATATTCCCGCGGTTTCTGCCGACCGTACAGGGGCCAGTTGACGTTCGCCGAAAACTTGCTGGTCACCTGCCAGTCGAGCAGGGTATTGATGGTGTATTTCGGAATAACGGACAGCGGGTTTCCGGTATCTTTGTTTTCCGATTTGATCATATAAGTGGCATTGGTGCGCCAGCTGAGCGTATCGACAATGACCGGAACCAGCAGCGTGCCTTCAAGGCCTTCGACGACCGCTTTCCCGCCGTTCTCCAACGGCAGGATATTCGCTCCGGTCGCGGTATTACCCAGAATCTCGGTGCCGGAGACGATCTTGTTTTTGTAGTCGTTGCGGAACCAGGTGACGCCGGCGTTGTAACCGTTCAGGTTAAACTCAAGGCCGATTTAAATCCTCACAATTGCCGCAACTTTCCGGCATGTGGTAGATATCATGAAGAAACCGGCGAGCCTGAACCCTCCGGTTTCCGGGCGCGTTCGTCAGGAGGTGGGGGTTTCATTGTCGGTTTTTTGACGGCGTGTTTGCGATTGGTACCGCGCCGGGAGCTCAGCCAGTCTGATGTCGGTCGGGACATAGCTTTGTTTCAGGCAGGCTATGCGCTGGGAACGATAAATACCGGTATAGCCCGAGACCAGCCATGCCACCACGCAGGCCAGCGCCGCGTAAACACCGATTTCCGCGCCAAACAGCTCAATTGCCATCAGCGTCGAGGCGATGGGGGTATTCGCCGCGCCGGCAAAGACGGCGACAAAACCTATCCCGGCCAGAAAACTTAGCGGCATATGCAGCAGCGGCGCCAGCGCATTGCCCAGCGTCGCGCCGACGTAAAACAGCGGGGTGACTTCGCCACCTTTAAATCCGCTGCCTAAAGAGACAACGGTGAAGATCAGTTTGCCGAAGCAATCCCACGGCGCCAGCGGATGCTGGAAAGCGTCCACTATCACCGGTATGCCCAGGCCAATATAGCGCTCTCCGTGCAGCAGCCAGACGGCGCCGGCAATCACCAGTCCGCCAATAAACGGCCGCAGCGGCGCGTAGTGAATCCGTTTTTTCATAAAGGCGCCGACCGCATGCGTGCTGTCGGCGAAAATGCGCGCCGCGAGGCCAAAGCAGCAGCCGGCGATAATGATGGCCAGCAGCGTCCAGAGCGTCAGCGTGGGAAAGCCAGTAATAAAATAGTGCGTATGCTGCACGCCCCACATGATGCCGACCCGATCGGCGATAATCGCGGCAAACAGACAGGGAAGAATGGCGCTGTAGTCCATCCGTCCGATAGCCAGGACCTCGAGCCCGAATAGCGCTCCGGCGAGAGGGGTACCGAAAACCGAAGAGAAACCGGCGCTGATCCCGGCCATCAGTATCATTCGCCGGGCATCGTCGTTAAGGCGGAAAAGGACCGTAAAACGGTCGGCAATCGAGGCACCCATCTGCACCCCCGTGCCTTCACGCCCGACGGAGGCGCCAAACAGATGAGAAACAACGGTGCCGAAAAAGACCAGCGGCGCCATGCGCAAGGGAATGACGCGCTGAGGGTCGTGAATCTCATCCAGAATCAGGTTATTGCCGGCCTCCACGCGGGTGCCGTAGCGCAGGTAGATCCAGCCGACGGCAAAACCGGCCAACGGCAGGAGCCCGATAAGCCAGCGGTGAGCTTCACGCGTTGCCGTGGCCCACTGCAGTGAGAAAAGAAAAAACGCCGATGCCGTACCCGCCAGTACCGCGATGATAAAGGCGAGGAGCAGCCATTTTCCGAGGAAGAAAAGCAGAGAGAGTGATGAAAAGCGGTTTGCACGCATCGTCAGTTCCTTAGAAGATTAACCTTCCCGGACGCGGTGCCTGCAATTCAGGTATGCCTGCCCATTCCCGGTCCGGGAATAAAAAGCAGGCATCATTAGCCAAATGGCGGTTCAAGGAGGAATGCCATCTCCTGTGAGAAACAGCTTACATTACGAATCGTTTCAGCTGAAGCGATTTATGCGAGAGGGGAAAAGCGAAGAACGCGGCACGCCGTCCGACGTGCCGTGGGAAAGCCAGCTTAGTGGTTGTCGTCCTGCGGCATATGGCGATAGATATACACGCCGCTCAGCAGGGTGAAGATCAGCGTCAGGGCAGTCAAACCAAAGACCTTGAAGTTGACCCAGATATTCTGCGGCAGCCAGAAAGCGATATAGATATTCGCCAGTCCGCAAAGGATGAAAAACACCGCCCAGGCCAGATTCAGACGCGACCACACCTGCTGCGGCAGCGTCAGCTCTTTACCCAGCATGCGCTGGATCAGCGGCTTCTTCATCACCCACTGGCTAAACAGCAGCGCGCTGGCAAACAGCACATAGATAACCGTCACCTTCCATTTAATAAACTCATCGTTATGGAAGAAGATGGTTAAGCCGCCAAATACGGCCACCAGCACAAAGGTAATCAGCGCCATTTTCTCGACTTTACGATAGCGCACCCAGCTGTAAATCAGCACGATGGCGGTAGCGATAATCAGCGCGGTCGTCGCGGCGTAGATATCATAAAGCTTGTAGAATGCGAAGAAGACTACCAGCGGTAAAAAATCCAGAAACTGCTTCATACATCGATTCCGTCGTTCAGGTTGGGGCAGGGAACACCCGCCCCGGATTAGGTTAGTTACGAATGAGCATATACAAGCGAAATAAATAGATCAGCAACAATGCGGAGATAAGATTGCTGAGGGTATTTATTACCACCGCGCCAACGTTTGGCGTCAGGACCGCGAAGCTGGAGGCAAACAGCAGCAGCAGCGTTTTCGCCAACAGCCAGCCGATAATAGCCGGCGCCACCAGACGTACGTTGGCCCAGGCCAGACGCATACTGCTACGCATGGCGCTGAAAATCCCCATTTTATCCTGCACCAGCATAACCGGTGCGAAAGAGAGCACGATAGCCAGCAGGACGCCCGGCACCACCACCAGCATCATTCCCATCTGCACGATAAACGTCGTCAGCAGGATCAGCAGCAGCAGCTTTGGCAGCACCGGCGCAGAAGCGCCGATCGCGCGCAGGGCGCTGACTCGCTGGCCGGCGGAGACCATCTGAATCATGAGCAGAACGCCGCCGGCAAGAATGGCGTTACCTACCAGCCCTGAGAAGGTGGAGGCCGCAGACGCGCGCAGCAGAATTTGCTGCTGCTCCGGCGTCATGCTCTGGACCAGTTCAAACAGTCCGCCGCTACCCGCCAGGCTATCGCCCTGGCTCAGTATTGACAGCTGCTCTTCACTGGGTGAAAAGGCATGGCCAAGTACTACCGTAATGAACGCGCATAGCAGCGCAATCAGCAGGATAGTAACGAACTGATTGCGGAAAAAGTTCCCGGTGTCACGGTAGACGGACTTCGCCGTGATAGACATGCATTCTCCTTGAGTATTGCAGGTGTTAACTAGCCGGCGATTGTACCGCAAATCGCGGCTGGGTAGCAGCCTCTGCTCCTGCACGCTAAGTATATCTTTGTAAATAGAAGAGGAAATCAGCGAAGCGCTGTTCGGAGTACCATAAATGAAGAAACTTGATATCACACGCTTATCACTGATTGTATTGAGAAAGTGAAAATTAATCTGGATCAATAAATGTTAAATTTGCCCACTTAATGTGATCTATGTTGGATCAAGCATACCTCTTTGTATGTATATTCTTGCGCTGAATAACCATAACGAGGAAGTGGGTATGAAAAAGTTAGCAGCGGCGGTTGTTATTCTGAGCAGTCTTTCCGGCAGCAGCGTCTGGGCGCATGAAGCCGGGGAATTTTTTATTCGCGCGGGTTCGGCCACGGTCAGGCCGACCGAAGGCGCGGGCGGCACGTTAGGCAGCCTGGGGGGCTTTAACGTCAGCAATAATACGCAACTGGGTTTGACGTTCACCTATATGGCAACGGATAACATCGGCGTTGAACTGCTGGCCGCCACGCCGTTCCGCCATAAAGTCGGGACCGCGGCAACCGGCAATATTGCGACCGTTCACCATTTACCGCCGACGCTAATGGCGCAGTGGTATTTTGGCGACTCCAGCAGCAAGCTGCGTCCATACATTGGCGCGGGTATCAACTACACGACCTTCTTCGATGAGAGCGCGAACGATACGGGTAAAAAGACCGGCATATCCGATCTGAGCCTGAAAGACTCCTGGGGGGCGGCAGGACAGGTGGGGATGGACTATCTGATTAACCGCGACTGGCTGATTAACATGTCGGTGTGGTACATGGATATCGACACCACCGCCAACTATAAGCTGGCGGGCGCGCAGCAGCACGACAGCATCCGTCTGGATCCGTGGGTGTTTATGTTCTCTGCGGGATACCGGTTCTAAAGTCTCAGGTAAAGCTGGTCGCAATGACCAGCTTTATTGCACGTCCCGACGCGAAGTCCGTTGCTGCGATTGCCGATGCGTCATTTGCCGCAAGCACTCCCGGAACGTCCGCGTCAACCGCTACTCATTACCCCATTTATTCAGGAATACCGCGATATCATCGATGCGCTGCCGATTGATGCCCGCTTGTATGGCCATCTCTCCCTGCGCCTCCTCGCTGATTTCTTCGTTATTCATCAGCCGCGTAATCAGCAGTTGAAAATAGCGCGCCAGGGGCTCACGTTCTGACTCGCTGACGGGCTCGGCGGACTCCGTCGAATACTCATCCGCAATGTCGTAATATTTCAGTGGTACTTCCTCGTGCATAAATCGCTCCCGGTTGACGTTGTGCCTGCATTTTCTGGCTTGAATAATATCACCCCTGCCTGGCTTTAGCTCAGGAACGCCCGGAAAAACGTATGACTAGCCCACACTATGCGCAACGGGTCCAGAAACTCTCCATCATCGGGGTGTAATAGCGTAAAAAGCGAAAATTGACTGCCATGAACCTGTCTGCACGCCATTAATACGCATAGACTTATCACCACGGCACGCGACATCCGCGATAATCCAGATACTCTAATCCGGGACGATTTTGTTTTTCCAGCAGGACGTTCACCAGCGAGGGGATGGTCTCTGCAATGGTAAGCGGGGCGCTCTCGCCGCCAAGGGCTGTGCGGATCCACCCCGGCGCCATGACCACCATCGGATGCGATACGCTGGCAGGGCGGGCGGCAAAGCTGCGCATAAACATATTCAGCGCGGCTTTGCTCCCGCGATACAGCTCGCGCTGCCCGCCGGTATTATTGCTCAAACTGCCTTGCCCTGAGGACATGACGCCAATCAGTCCCTGCGGCAACACGACATCTTGCAGACTTTCTATTACCCGCATTGGCGCGAGCGCGTTGGTCAACATGACATGAATAAACTCTTCCGTCGCGATTTCGCCGATGGTTTGTGTCGGATCGCGGTTGGTGGTGCCCGCGTTGACGAACAGCATATCCAGCACGCTATCGGCAAGCGCATTGCGCAGCGCCGCGATCCCGTCGCTATCACAAATATCCAGCGCCTCAATGCGCACCCGTCCAGGATAAGCCTCGGCCAGATGGTGCAGCGGCGTCGTTTGTGAGAGATCGCGTACGGTGCCGATGACCTGCCAGCCATGCAGCAGAAACTGTTCAGCCATGGCGTGCCCAAGCCCGCGTGACGCGCCTGCGATCAATACTGTTTTAGGGGAAGTGGCCATGAGCATAACTCCTGAGCAAATACATGATGGGGTAAATATAGGCTGGTGCTGTAGCAGGCGGAAGGCGCAGCATTTGCAATAATAAAGTGCATCAGACGCCTTATCCTGGAGTGGAGAAAAGATGACCGATCCTGATTTCAATTTACTGGCGGCGCTGGATGTACTGTTGAGCGAGAAAAGCGTTGCCGGTGCGGCTAAACGGCTTGAGCTCAGCGCTTCGGCGATGAGCCGCACGCTGACGCGCCTACGGCAGGTCACCGGCGACCCGCTACTGGTCAGAGCCGGGCGAAACATGGTGCTGACTCCGCACGCAGAAAGTCTGCAGGCGCGGGCAAAAAACGTTGTCTCCGAGATGCGCGCGGTGCTCAACGCTTCGCCTGTGCCGCTGAGTTTATCGACCCTCGAGAAGCGATTTACTTTGCGGACCAATGAGGGATTTATAGACGCTTTTGGCCCGGCGCTGGTGAATGCCGTCGCGCGGGAAGCTCCGGGCGTGACGCTGGAGTTTGTCGCTAAGCCGGAGAAAGATGCCCGATTTTTACGCGAGGGGCGGGTGGACCTGGAAATTGGCGTACTGAAAAATATGGGGCCGGAGATCCGCCTGCAGGCGCTGTTTCGCGATCGTTTTGTCGTCGCGCTGGCCAAAAACCATCCGCTGGCCGCCTTGGCCGACATGTCGCGGGAACAATTTGTTTCCGTGGGGCACGTCATTACCTCCCGTCGCGGGTTGATACGCGGGCCGGTTGATGACGCGCTGGCGGCGTGTGGCATGCGCCGCAGGATTGCCGCGGTGGTGCCTGCTTTTTCCGCCGCGCTGGCCGTGGCCCGGGATTCTCAGCTCATCGCCGTTGTCCCGGCCTCCTGCCTGCAGAGCGCGGCGGGAAAAGCGATGGTCGCTTTTCCTCTCCCGGTGAGTACGCCGGAGATAACGGTGTCACAAATGTGGCATCCTCGCCACGAGCATGAATCGGCACATCGCTGGCTAAGGCAGCTGGTGCGCAGAGTGTGTCGACAACCATAAAAAAAGCCCGCACAAGTGCGGGCAAAAATACTGGAAGCAATGTGAGCAATGTCGTACCGAATACCTGAGCTATTTGCTCAATTATTCGGTAATGAGAAAGATAATATTTCTCATTTAAGATATCAACCCCAACTTTTGTGCAGAAGCGATTTTTTTAATCGACGACAAAGACGGTGCGTTTCTGGCTGTCGTCCTGCGGCCACGCCGTGGCGACCTCGCGAAGCGGCCGGGGAGTCGTGGCGATAGTCAACCCGCCGGCGACGGCGGCCTGCAGCATTTCCCCGGTGGCGGCCAGCAGCTGGGGCACAGCAAGGCTGCCAATTCCGCTGCCCATCAGCTGCAGCGGCGCAGAGCGCAGTACCGCTCAGAGCAATATCGGCGACGGAAAGGGCAGGTGAAAAAGCTGGAAGCGCTGGGGCTGGCGCGAAAGCAGCCCAATGCGAAATACCGGCGGATTAGCGAAGTGACGCTCAGCGAAGCGTGCCAGGAGATGATTACACGCATTGCGCAAGCAAGAACGCGGCTGATGAATGAGGTGCTGGCGGGGTGGACGCAAGATGATGTGCTGGCGCTGTTTCGTCTATGCCGGCAGCTTGCAGCAGAAACAGCCGCCCGGCGCGGGACCGGGCGGCGGACTAGCTTACACGGCTTTGGTGGCGGCCTTCAGACTTTGCGCAAAGGCTTTCAGTTCGGCGAGCATAGCCTGCGGGTCATTCACGTTACGCTCGATGATTTTGACAATGGCAGAGCCGGAAATCGCGCCGGCCGCGCCTGCGTCAATCGCCGCGGTCACCTGCTCCGGCGCCGAGATGCCAAAACCCTGCAGCGGCGGCGCGGCGTGGTACTCGGCCAGCTTTTCAATCAGATGATGCAGCGGCAGCGCGGCGCGGTTTTCCGCACCGGTCACGCCCGCCCGCGACAGCAGGTAGGTATAACCGCGACCGTAAGAGGCGATCTGGCGCAGCAGATCGTCATCGGCATTGGGCGGGCAGATGAAAATCGGCGCGATATTGTGGCGCAGCGCGGCCTGGCGGAACGGCGCGGACTCTTCCACGGGGACATCGGCAACCAGCACGGAATCGACGCCCGCGCGTTCGCACGCGGCGTAGAATTCATCAATGCCGGGGCTGAACACCAGGTTGGCGTACATCAGCAGGCCGATAGGAATGGTAGGGTGTTTCTGGCGAATCGCCGTCAGCATTTCGAAGCACTGCGCGGGGGTCACCCCGGCGGCAAAAGCGCGCAGGGTGGCGTCCTGAATGGTCGGGCCATCCGCCAGCGGGTCGGAGAAAGGAATGCCCAGTTCCAGCGCGTCGGCACCGGCTTCAATCAGCGTATCGATAATTTTCAGCGACTGTTCCGGATTCGGATCGCCGAGGGTGACGAAGGGAACAAACGCGCCTTCCCGGCGAGCTTTCAGTTGTGCAAACAGCGTCTCATAACGTTCCATCAGATTTCCCCTCGCGCTTTTAAAATATCATGTACGGTGAAGATGTCTTTATCGCCGCGGCCGGAGAGGTTAACCACCAGCAGCTGCTCTTTTTCCGGGTTTTCACGCATCATTTTCAGCGCGTGCGCCAGAGCGTGGGAGGATTCCAGCGCCGGGATAATCCCTTCATGGCGCGATAGCTCTTTAAAGGCCTCCAGCGCTTCGTCATCGGTAATCGACACGTAATCGGCGCGGCCAATACTGTTTAAATAAGCATGCTGCGGGCCCACTGATGGGAAATCCAGCCCGGCGGAGATGGAGTAGGACTCCTCAATCTGGCCTTCTTCGGTTTGCATCATCGGCGATTTCATACCGAAGTAGATGCCTACACGACCGTGCTTAAGCGGCGCGCCATGCTCGCCGGACTCAATACCGTGACCTGCCGGCTCCACGCCAATCAGGCCAACGGCGGTTTCGTCGATAAAATCGGCGAACATACCGATGGCGTTCGATCCGCCGCCAACGCAGGCGATAACCGCATCCGGCAGGCGACCTTCTTTCTCGAGGATCTGCGCTTTGGTCTCCTCGCCAATCATGCGCTGGAATTCACGCACGATCGTCGGGAACGGGTGCGGACCCGCGGCGGTGCCGAGCATATAGTGGGCTTTTTCGTAGCTGCCGGACCAGTCGCGCAGGGCCTCGTTGCAGGCATCTTTTAGCGTAGAAGAGCCGCTATGAACCGGGATCACTTCCGCCCCCATCAGGCGCATGCGGAAAACGTTCGGCGACTGGCGTTCGATATCCTTCGCGCCCATATAGATGCGGCACTTCAGACCGAGCAGGGCGCTGGCGAGGGCAGAGGCCACGCCGTGCTGACCGGCGCCGGTTTCGGCGATAATTTCCGTTTTGCCCATCCGTTTCGCCAGCAGAGCCTGGCCGAGCACCTGGTTAGTTTTATGCGCGCCACCGTGCAGCAGGTCTTCACGTTTCAGATACAGCGTCGTGCGGGTGCCTTCAGTGAGGTTGCGGCATTTGGTCAGCGCCGTCGGACGACCGGCGTAGTTTTTCAGCAGGTCGGTAAATTCGGCCTGGAATGCCGGATCTTTTTGCGCGCTGACGAACGCGTCTTCCAGCTGGCGCAGGGCGGGCATCAGGATCTGCGGAACGTACATTCCGCCGAATTCGCCAAAGTAGGGGTTCAGTAAAGTACTCATTGTTGCTCCTTAATATGCGCGCAGCGTTTGAAACACAGAGGACACCTTGTCGGCATCTTTAATACCCGGCTGCGACTCTACGCCTGAATTAAAATCGAGTCCGGCACAGCCGCTTTTGGCGGCTTCTACGCAGTTATCGGCGCCGAGGCCGCCTGCCAGCATGACGTTATGCAGGTCCTGGCCCTGCAGCAGGGACCAGTCGAAACGCTGGCCGGTGCCGCCCTGACCGTTGTCGAGAACGTATTTATCGACATGGCGCAGATCGCGCGGCGGTAGCGTTTCACCTACGCTGAGGGCTTTCCAGATTTGCACCTTCGGCGGAAGCTCGGCGCGCAGGGTATCAATATAGGTCTGGTCTTCGCTGCCGTGCAGCTGTACGGCGGCTAAGTCGAGGTTTTCCGCCCGGGCGATCACTTCCGCCACCGGGGTATTGCGGAATACGCCGACATAGTTCAGAGGCGCGCTGGCGATCACCGCTTGCGCCTGCGCCTCGTTCACCGCGCGTGGCGACGTCGGGACAAAAATCAGGCCGCCGTAAACCGCGCCGGATTCATACGCCACCAGGGCATCCTGGGGTCGGGTCAGGCCGCAGACCTTATTCTCGCCGAGCAGCACGCGCTTCACGGCGGCGTTCAGATCGTCGTGCTCCATCAGCGCCGAGCCAATCAGGAAACCGTTGGCGAAGTGGCTCAGTTCACGCACTTCCGCGTAGGTATGGATGCCGGACTCGCTGATCACCGTGACATCGTGACCGAGCTTAGGCGCCAGGGTGCGGGTACGGTTGAGATCAATCGACATATCGCGCAGATCGCGGTTGTTGATGCCGACCACTTTCGCCTTCAGCGCAATCGCGCGCTCCAGCTCCTCTTCATTACTCACTTCGGTCAGCACGCCCATGTTCAGGCTGTGCGCGACGGCGGATAGCTGGCGATACTGCTCATCATCCAGCACTGAAAGCATCAGCAGACAGGCGTCGGCCTGGTAGTAGCGCGCCAGGTAAATCTGGTAAGGATCGATGGTGAAGTCCTTACAGAGAATCGGCTGCGGCGCGACCTTGCTGACCATCGGCAGGAAATCAAAGCTGCCCTGGAAATATTTCTCATCGCACAGCACCGAGATAGCCGAGGCGTAGTGCTTGTAGACGCCGGCGATGGCCGCCGGGTCAAAATCTTCGCGAATCAGGCCTTTTGATGGCGAGGCCTTTTTGCACTCGAGAATAAACGCGGTGCGGGTTCCGGCGAGGGCATCGTAAAAATTGCGCTGCGTCGGTACCACTTCATTTTGAAAACTGGCTAACGGTTGTTGTTGTTTGCGGGCTTCTACCCAAATCGCTTTGTCGGCCACGATTTTTGCTAAAACGGTCTGCATTTTTTACCCTCTTGCCGCTAATGCGGTCACTCTGTCATAGGCCGCTCCGCTATGCAGCACATCGATGACTTGCTGCGCGTTGGCCTTCAGGTCTTCGTGTCCATGTAAACGCATCAACATGGCGACGTTGGCGGCAACGGCGGCTTCGTGAGCGGCTTCACCTTTACCTTGTAGCAAGCGCGTAAGAATGTCACGGTTTTCTTCCGGCGTGCCGCCTGCCAACTGCTCCTGATGGTAAGGCGTCAGGCCAAAGTCGGCGGCGGTGAGCTGGTAGCTCTTGATTTCGCCATGGTTCAGTTCCGCGACCACCGTCGGCGCGTGCAGCGACACTTCATCCATACCGCCGCTATGCACCACCGCGGCGCGCTGGTAGCCCAGCACACGCAGGGTTTCCGCGATCGGCAGCACCAGTTCCGGGCTATAGACGCCAATCAGCGCCAGCGGCGGATGAGCCGGGTTGATCAGCGGCCCAAGCACGTTAAACAGGGTGCGGGTTTTGAGCTGCTGACGGACCGGCATCGCGTGGCGGAAACCGGTGTGGTACTTCGGTGCGAACAGGAAGCAAACGCCCAGTTCATCCAGCGCCTGGCGAGATTTATCGGCATTCATATCCAGGTTGATACCGAACGCCGCCAGCAGGTCGGAGGAACCGGATTTACTCGATACGCTGCGGTTACCGTGCTTTGCGACCTTCAGGCCGCAGGCGGCGGCCACAAACGCGCTGGCGGTCGAAATATTGATACTGTTGCTGCCGTCGCCGCCGGTACCGACGATGTCGGCAAATGGATAATCCGGACGCGGGAACGGCGCGGCGTTTTCCAGCAGCGCGGTGGCGGCGCCGGCGATTTCCTGCGGATGCTCACCGCGTACTTTCATGCTCACCAGCGCGGCGGCCAGCTGCTCGGGTTTGACTTCACCGCGCACCACCGCAGAGAACAGCTGATGGCTCTCCTGCTGGCTCAGGGTTTCGGCCTGGTACAGTTTTTCCAGAATCGGCTGGAGGGTGTTGGTCTGCTCCAGCTTCTGCAGCGCCCAGGCCAGGGTTTGCTCCAGCAGGCGTGCCCCCTGGGTGGTCAGAATCGACTCAGGGTGGAACTGGAAGCCGCAGACGCGATCCGCGTCGTGACGCACCGCCATCACCATACCGTTGAAGTGGGCGTTGATGGTGAGTCCGGCCGGGATATTGCTGCCCACCAGCGAGTGGTAGCGGGCGACCGGCAGCGGATTGCTCAGTCCGGCAAACATCGCCTGGCCATCGTGCTCAATGCTTGACGCCTTCCCGTGAAGAATTTCACCGGCCTGACCGACGTAGCCGCCGTAGGCTTCGACAATCGCCTGGTGGCCGAGGCAGATACCGATAATCGGCAGCTTGCCGCGCATGCGGGTTAGCAGCTCCGGCATACAGCCCGCTTCGCTCGGCGTCCCCGGCCCCGGAGAAAGCATCAGTACCGGATTTTTCATGGTGCCGATGCGCTCAATCAGCGCCTGCGCCGGGACGGAGTTGCGGTAAATCACCACGTTATGGCCGTTCGAACGCAGCTGGTCTGCCAGGTTATAGGTAAAAGAGTCGATATTATCGAGCAGCAGAATGTCGGCCATTAGAAAATCTCCTTCGCGTGGTGGGCCTGGGCGATAGCGCGCAGCACCGCGCGAGCTTTATTACGGGTTTCATCCGCTTCTGACTGGGGAACGGAGTCGAGCACGATACCAGCGCCGGCCTGCACCGTGGCGACGCCATCCTGCACGTAGGCGGAACGGATCACGATGCAGGTATCGAGGTCGCCGTGGGCGGTAAAGTAGCCCACCGCGCCGCCGTAGCTGCCGCGGCGTTTGCCTTCAGCGGCGGCGATAAGCTGCATAGCGCGCACTTTCGGCGCCCCGCTGAGGGTGCCCATGTTCATACAGGCACGGTAGGCATGCAGAACGTCAAGGTCGCGGCGCAGCTCGCCAACCACGCGGGAGACGAGGTGCATCACAAAGGAGTAGCGGTCGACTTTGGTCAGGTCGGCGACGTAGCGGCTACCCGGCGTACAGATGCGCGCGAGGTCGTTACGCGCAAGGTCGACCAGCATCAGATGCTCGGAGAGCTCTTTATGGTCGGTGCGCATCTCCAGCTCAATGCGGCTGTCGAGATCGCGATCCAGCGAACCATCCGCGCGGCGGCCGCGCGGGCGGGTGCCGGCAATGGGATAGATTTCAATCTGACGATTAGTGGCATCGTACTTGAGAGAACTCTCCGGCGACGCGCCGAAGAGGGTGAAATCGTTGTCCTGCATAAAGAACATGTACGGGCTCGGGTTGCTTTTCTTCAGCACATCATAAGCGGCCAGCGGCGACGGGCAGGGCAGCGAGAAGCGGCGTGACGGCACGACCTGAAAAATCTCGCCCGCGCGGATGGCGCGCTGCATTTTACGCACGACGGCGCCGTACTCTTCGTCGCTCTGATCGCAGTCGCAGCTCATTTCGGCAACCGTGGTCACCGGCAGCGGCGCCGGAGGCTCGTTTAGCTGCTGACGAAGCTGAGCGAGCCGCTGTAGCAGACGCTGTTTTTCGCTTTCCAGCGGCGTGAACAGGCTCGCCTGGATCCGGGTATTTTTGGTCTGATGGTCGATAACCAGCAGCGTTTCCGCCAGATAGAAGCAGTAATCCGGGCAGGCGGTGTCGCTCTCCAGCGGCGGCAGGTCTTCAAAGCCAGCGACCAGGTCATAGGCGAACAGGCCGCCGAAGAACATCGCTTCGCGCTCCTCCTGCGGGACGGTTATCAGATCCTGCAGCAGGCGAAAAGCGTCGAATACCGAGAGTGAACACAGGCGGGCATCTTCATCCAACAGCGCGCTGACCGGCGGGAAGGTTAATACCCTGCTATTTGGCTGACGCTGGTTATCGATGCCGGATGGCAGCGCGCTATCCAGCAGTTCGAGTAACGCCGTACCGTTGGCGGAAAATGCTTGAATAGTGACAGTGTCACCTAGCGCGGTAATGCGCAGCGCGCTATCCACCAGCAGCAGGCTCTTTAAATCATCCTTACTGTCGATATCCGCGGATTCCAGCAGCAGGGTGGCTGGACGCGAGCCGCATAGCTGGTGGAACAGCGCCGTGGGGTTTTCCCGATAGATGGCGTCGCTGGTGAGAAGCTCGAGTGCCGGTTTTGATGTTTGCATTATTGTTGTCGCCTGTTCGCTATAATAATTTGTCCAATAAAAAGCCCGCTCATTGGCGGGCCGGGTATCTGTATGCTGAGTGCAAAACGCGATCACGCCGCCCGATAACAGGAGGTGCGCCACCAGCCGTGCAGAGTGATGAATTGCGTTTTCATTGTTGATACCCCTTCATGTGAACTTGCGTACTAGTTAACTAGTCCGGGGGATTAAAGTCAACCCCTGTTTGCAGATTTTCTCTATCAGTCGGTATGATGATGCGCTTATTACTATCCTTAATCACTTAAGCTGCAGAACCACAGTCAATCTGCCAGTGACTTAAAGTATGACGGGTACCGGTTCATGTCCAGCAGGAGTCATCTTGAGCAACACCAATTACGCAGTGATTTACGACCTGCACAGCCATACCATCGCCTCTGACGGGCGTCTGACTCCAGAAGAACTTGTCCATCGCGCCCACCTGATGCGCGTCGGCACCCTGGCGATTACCGATCACGATACCGTGGCGGCAATTCCCGCGGCTCAGCGTGAAATTGAACGTGCCGGTTTACCGTTGGCGCTGATAACCGGGGTGGAAATTTCCACGCTGTGGGAAAATCATGAAATTCATATTGTCGGGCTGAATATCGATATCGACCATCCGGCGATGACCGCTCTGCTCGATGAACAGAAAGCGCGTCGCCAGATGCGGGGTCAGCAGATCGCCGAGCGGCTGGAAAAAGCGCGGATCCCGGGCGCCTGGGAAGGGGCGCTGAAGCTGGCGGACGGCGGTGCGGTGACGCGCGGCCATTTTGCCCGTTTTCTGGTGGAGGCCGGCTATGCCAACAATATGGCTGACGTATTTAAGAAGTATCTGGCGCGCGGGAAAACCGGTTACGTTCCGCCTCAGTGGTGTACAATAAAACAAGCGATTGATGTCATTCATCATTCTGGCGGTAAAGCGGTCATTGCCCATCCCGGGCGCTACGATCTCTCCGCCAAGTGGTTAAAACGGCTGTTGGCCCATTTTAGCGAGCAGGGGGGCGATGCGATGGAGGTGGCGCAGTGTCAGCAGGCGCCTCACGAGCGCGCACAGCTTGCCGCTTACGCCGTGCAGTATGGCCTGGATGCCTCGCAGGGGTCTGATTTTCATCAGCCCTGCCCGTGGATCGAACTGGGCCGCAAACTTTGGCTGCCCGCGGGCGTGGAAGGGATCTGGCGCAGTTGGGAAGTGGCCGTAGAACAAAATTGAGAGGGAAGTATGAGCCAGTTTTTTTATATCCATCCGGAAAATCCACAGGCGCGGTTAATTAACCAGGCGGTGGACATTGTGCGTAAAGGCGGGGTCATCGTCTATCCGACCGACTCCGGCTACGCGTTAGGCTGCAAAATTGAAGATAAAGGCGCGATGGAGCGAATTTGCCGAATCCGTAATCTGCCAAACGGCCACAACTTCACCCTGATGTGCCGCGATTTGTCCGAACTGTCGACCTATTCATTCGTTGATAACGTGGCCTTTCGTCTGATTAAAAACAATACCCCGGGTAACTACACGTTTATCCTCAAGGGCACCAAAGAAGTTCCGCGCCGTCTGCTGCAGGATAAGCGTAAGACCATCGGTATGCGCGTGCCGTCCAACCCGATTGCGCAAATGCTGCTGGAAACGTTGGGCGAGCCGATGCTCTCCACTTCGTTGATGCTGCCGGGAAGCGACTTTACCGAATCCGACCCGGAAGAGATCAAAGATCGTCTGGAGAAGCAGGTTGACCTGATTATTCACGGCGGCTATCTGGGCCAGCAGCCGACCACGGTTATCGACCTCACTGAAGATGCGCCGGTTGTGGTGCGTGAAGGCGTGGGGGACGTCACGCCGTTCCTGTAATGACGCCTGTTTCCATGGAAGGAATCGTCATGTAATGAATACCCGCTCGCCGCTTTTATTTGCCGCCGTTCAACGCGGCGCAATGCCGCGCGCCTTTTGATGGATCATCCTCTGCAAAAGACCCTATTGTGCTACCTGACTTCCATCAGCGCGCCATGCGCCCGGACGGAGGTGCGCGGTAAGTTGTGCTATGCTCGTAACGCAAAGAAGCATTCATCTTAAAGTTCGTGTACCATGTTCGCCCACGCGAGAAGGCGTGTCTCTGTTATGTCTGCTGTAGCAACATAGATAACGGCACGCGCTGATGCAAAAAAATTTTACAGAACAGGGTGTTAGGTTTAATTTTGCCTCGCGCCCTGTTTTTCGAAGTATACCAGACGCCTGGGAAGGCGACACCTTAAGGAAGCTCAATGAGCGAGAAATTACAAAAAGTGCTGGCCCGCGCTGGCCACGGCTCCCGCCGTGAAATCGAAGCCAAAATCGAAGCTGGCCGCGTCAGCGTCGATGGCAAAATCGCCACGCTTGGCGATCGCGTTGAAATTGTCCCGGGTTTAAAAATTCGCATCGACGGTCATCTGATTTCGGTGAAAGAGTCTGCGGAACAGATTTGTCGCGTGCTGGCTTACTACAAGCCGGAAGGCGAACTCTGTACCCGTAACGACCCGGAAGGGCGACCAACGGTGTTCGATCGTCTGCCAAAGCTGCGCGGCGCGCGCTGGATTGCCGTCGGTCGTCTTGACGTCAACACCTGCGGCCTGCTGCTGTTTACCACCGACGGTGAACTGGCGAACCGCCTGATGCACCCGAGCCGCGAAGTGGAACGTGAATACGCGGTGCGCGTATTTGGCCAGATAGATGATGACAAGCTGCGCCAGCTCTCTCGCGGCGTGCAGCTGGAAGACGGCCCGGCGGCGTTCAAAACCATCAAGTTTACCGGTGGCGAAGGGATTAACCAGTGGTACAACGTCACGCTGACCGAAGGCCGTAACCGCGAAGTTCGCCGCCTGTGGGAAGCCGTTGGCGTACAGGTCAGCCGCCTGATCCGCGTGCGCTACGGCGATATTCTGCTGCCGAAAGGCCTGCCGCGCGGCGGCTACACCGAGCTGGACCTGGCGCAAACCAACTACCTGCGCGAACTGGTTGAGCTTACGCCAGAAACCACCTCTAAGGTCGCCGTCGAAAAAGATCGCCGTCGCATGAAGGCGAATCAGATTCGCCGCGCGGTTAAGCGCCACAGCCAGGTGAGCAATAATAATAACAACCGTCGTTCCAGCAGCCGTAATAACGGTAACGGTTAATTATTCCAGTTCCGGCGGTTACCGCCGGAATTCTCCCTCCTGTGATTCCTTTCACACTTCTGCATAAAGACAAAAAACAGGAAATGCCCGGACAAATAACGCAAAGCGGTGCGCCAGGCGACGCCATATACTGAGGCCACTGATTACATTAACAGGTAGCCTAAAATGGAAACAGCAGGAAAACTTTCGGCAAGCTATGTGGTTATCGGCGTTAAAGAAAAAATAGGGTATGGTTTTGGCGATTTCGCCTCTAATTTATCCTTCGGCTTCGTTTCTCTGTTTTTACTTTTTTTCTATACCAATATTTACGGCATTAGCGCCGTACAGGCGAGCCTGATCTTTGTTATTGCCCGCGTGGTTGATGCGGCCTTTAATATTCTTATTGGTTTTGCCATCGATAAAACCCACAGTCGCTACGGTAAGCTTCGTCCCTGGTTATTGTATGGTTCAATTCCGCTCGGCTTCTTAACGGTGCTCTGCTTTGTGCCTTTCGGCGGTGAGGCCAAATTCTACTTCGCACTGATGTCCTATACTATTTATTGCCTGGCCTATACGGCGGTAAATACGCCTTATTCGGCGCTGACCAACCGTTTAACCCAGCATGAAGCCTCCCGCTCATCGCTGTCGGTATACCGGTTTGTACTGGCGATTGTTGGCTATCTGATTGTGTCTACTACCGCGGACAGGCTGATTTCCCCGTTTAGCGATAAACAGCTGGGGTACGTCTTCGCCGTCTCATGCTTTGCGCTGCTGGCGACGTTTTTGTTCCTTGCCTGCTTCGGGATGACCAAAGAGCGCGTTGGTGAAGAAGAGGAAGAGACGCCGGCGCCAACGCTGCGGGAAATGTTGAAGGCGGTGGCAGGCAACGCGCCGCTAATTAACCTCTCCATGTTCACCGTCTTTTTTTATATTGCCTATGCCGTGTGGATGGCGATCGCTATTTACTTTATCAAATATATAATTGGCAGCGAAGGCTTTACCTCCACCTTCTTTATGATTCAGTCGGCGGCTTATATTGTCGGGACCGTTATTTCGGAAAAAATCATTGCCTTGATAGGTAAAAAGAAGATGACGCTGGTGGCGCTGTCGATCGGCATTGCGGGCGTACTGATGCAATATTTTATCGCTGGCGACAATATCTGGCTGATCATGACCGGCGTGTGTCTGTACAGTATTACGCTGGGGATGGGCTTTGTTTCAATGTGGTCAATGATTGCCGATACCGTGGAATATGCCGAGTGGCACCATGGGGTGCGCACCGAAGGCGCAATTTACGGTTTCTTTAATTTCATCACCAAAATAGCGATGGCCATCGGCGGCGGCTGCGCGGGCTGGATGCTGGACTATTACCACTATGACGCGGGCAACATTACCGCCAGCGCGATTAACGGTATTAACGTATTGATGACGCTATTTCCCGGCGCGATGTTTGCGCTCAGCGCACTGTTTGTCGCCTGCTATTCGCTGGATGAAAAAACCTATCGCGATATTGTGCAAAAAATCAGCCTGCGCAAACAGAACGCGCTTTAACCTCAGGGAGCCAGAGAGATGAATAACGATTTTAACACCACCCTCGCCGCGATGAGCGCGGAAGAAAAAGTGGCACTTCTGACCGGCAGCGGCCTGTGGCGGACGGCCTCGCTGCCGCAGCACGGTATCGAAGATATCATTATGACCGACGGCACCTACGGCGTGCGCTACAGCAGCGCGCATATTGATGGCCGGGAAAAGTGGAGCATGGATGATTTTATCTCGGTCATCACCCAAACCGCAGACCAGGCCAGCGCGGAAGAGCCCGCCGCGAAAGGGGGAAGTGAGGCGCTATTCAGCACTTCGCTACCGGCCACCTGCTTTCCTAATGGTTCCAGCCTGGCCTGCAGCTGGGATGTGGAGCTGGTGCATCAGATGGGGGAAGCGCTGGGGCGGGAGTGTCAGCAAATGGGCGTCGGGATCCTGCTCGGGCCGGGGATTAACATTCGCCGTACGCCGCTGGCCGGACGAGGCTATGAATATTACGCCGAAGACCCGGTGGTCAGCGGCGATATTGCCGCTGCGCTGATCAACGGCCTGCAGCAGGAGGGGGTTGGCGCCAGCCTGAAACACTTTGCGGCCAATAACTCGGAATATCGCCGCACGGAAATGGATTCGATCATTGAAGAGCGGGCGCTGCGGGAAATCTATCTGGCGGGTTTCCAGCGCGCGATTGCGAAATCCCGGCCGTGGACGGTGATGTCTTCCTACAATCGTCTTAACGGCGTACAAACTTCGCAGGATCCGTTTTTACTCACTCAGGTATTGCGCGATGAGTGGGGATATGAAGGGCTGGTGATGTCCGACTGGTATGGTATTAAAGATCGTCCCGCTTCGTTGATGGCGGGCAACGACCTGGCGATGCCTGAAACCCGCCGCGATAAACAAACCCTGCTGGCGGCGATTGAAGCCGGAGAGGTGCCGATGGCGATGGTGGACCGCGCCTGTCTCCGCATGCTGGAACTGCTCGACAAGGTCCAGCGTCATCGCCGCCCGCAAACGCGAGCCGATTTTACAGCGCACCACGCGCTGGCGCAGCGCCTTGCCGGTGAATCCATTGTCTTGCTGAAAAATGAAGATAATCTGCTGCCGCTGCGTCCGGAGAAAACGCCGCGCGTCGCGGTGCTGGGTAAACCGGCTCAGGAGCCGGTGATCCAGGGGTCCGGATGCGCGACCACGGTGCCGTATCTGCTCGATCGGCCGCTGGATGAAATTTTCGACCTCGCCGGCGACGACTTCAGCGTCTCCTGGGCCGTGGGCGCGCCGGACGATCTGCGCTGGGATGAACAGGCGCTGGCGCAGGCCTGCCGCGTCGCGGAGGAAGCCGACGTGGCGGTGATCTTCGTCAGCACCGCCGTAGGCGAAGATGGCGAAAACGGCGATCGTCAGGATCTGCATATTCTGCCGGTGCACGAACGGTTAATTCGCGAAGTGGCGACGGTCCAGCCGAATATCGTGGTGGTGCTGGCGAATAGCGATGCGGTGGTGATGCCGTGGCTCGGCGAGTGCAAAGCGCTGCTGGAAACGTTCTTTGCCGGGCAAGGGATGGGGCGCGCGGTGGCGGAAATCCTCTTCGGCCAGCGTAACCCCTGCGGCAAACTGACGGTAACGGTACCTAATTCCCTGGAGGAAACGCCGGCCTGGCTGCACTATCCGGGCGAAAACCTGCGTCATCATTACGGAGAAGGGCTTTTTGTCGGCTATCGCTATTATGACAAACGTCGCATGACGCCACAGTTTCCGTTTGGCTTTGGCTTAAGCTATACCCGGTTTGCGTACGATAATATCGTGCTGTCAGCCCGCCGTGCAGGCGCAGGCGAGACGCTTACCGTGTCGTTCGACCTGACCAACTGCGGAGAGTATGCGGGCAAAGAGATCGTCCAGCTGTACGTTAGCGCGCCAAAGGGGGAGCTGATTCGCGAAGTGCAGTCATTAAAAGCGTTCAGCAAAGTGGCGCTGGCCGCCGGAGAGACCCGTCGCGTGAGCCTGCAGCTGCCCATTGGCGAACTGGCCTGCTATCATCCGGGCCTGGGTGATTGGGTCGTGACGCCGGGCATCTGGCAGGTTCGCGTCGGCGCCTCATCCCGGGATCTGCCGTTGATCGCGGAGATTGAGGTAGATTGTCCGCAGCGGTACGTCCCGCTGCGCGATGATAACTCTCTACAACAGCTGATCCAGCAGCCGGAGGCCTTTGCCCGCGTAGTGAAGCTGATTGCCGATAAGAGCCAGATGCCGGCGGAGCAGGTGCGTGAAAAACTGATTCGCCTGGCGCCGGATCTGTTCTGCGGGCTGCTGATTGCGCTGACCGAATTCCTGGCGCTGGATATCGAACGCGACGAGCTTAACGCCGTGCTGGCCGGCGCTCATCATTGCCAATGACAGGAGAGTGCGCATGTTTCCTTTTTCAGTGACTCACCCTCGCTCGGTCACCCAGAGCGGACGACAAACGGCGAACAGCGGCTACGAGCTGATTGCCTTTGACGCGGAGAAGCTGAACGTGTTTGCCGCGGAGGTTCGCTACTGCGAGCCTCACTGGCATCCGGCTCCGGAGCTGATTACCGTGCTGGCGGGGCGATTTACCCTCGTCGTCGGCCAGCAAAGCCTGGAGCTGGCGCAGGGAGACATGCTGTATATCAATGCCGAAGAGGTCCATTCGCTGAGCGCCGAGGAGGCTGGCAGCCAGCTGCTCACCGTACAGTTTTCACCCGGCCTGTTTGATGAACTTCATCCCTCGCCGCAGCTGGACTGGAGTACCTGCGGACGACCTTACTCTCCGGCAGACAGCGAAGTACGCCAGCGGCTGGCGAAGCTACTGGAACAGCTGATCGATAACCACGCGCCGTTTCAGCGTATCGCGGCGATTTATCTGCTGCTGGATGCGGTCGTCTCCGCCGGAAAGCCGACGCGGCGCGCCGAAAGATCGCTGCGCGACGAGGCGATGATCAAAAAAGGCATTGATTTTATCAATCAACACTTTGATCAGCCGCTGACGCTGAGCGAGGTCGCCTGCCATAGCGGGATGAGCTACTCCTGGTTCTCGCGGCTGTTCAAAAAGGTGAGCCGGTATAATTTTAAAGAGTATCTGACGCTGGTGCGGCTAAATAAAGCCCGCACCCTGCTGCGCGATACCCGTACCCCGATCACGGAGATTAGCCACAGCTGCGGCTTTCAGGAACACAAGTATCTGATCGCCGCCTTTAATAAATACTGCGGCGTCACGCCAACCGAATACCGCAAGCGCTTCGTCTCGCGGCAAAATATGCGCGAAAGCGAACTGGCGCTGGGGGAGGATTGCCTGTGCCTGCCGCTGAATCATGCGCTGCTCGAGCGGCTGGCGGCTAGTAGTCGATCCCCATCTGCGCTTTGATTCCGGCGTCAAAGGCGTGCTTCACCGGGCGCAGCTCGCTGACGGTATCGGCCAGTTCGGTAATCTCACGATGGCAGCCGCGGCCGGTAATAATCACCGTCTGGTGCGCCGGGCGATTGCGCAGCGCGGTAAGCACCTCTTCCAGCGGCAGGTAATCATAAGCCACCATGTAGGTTAGCTCGTCCAGCAAAACGAGGTCGAGGCTTTCATCAGCCAGCATGCGGCGCCCGTGCTCCCAGACCGCGAGGCAGGCGGCGGTGTCGCTTTCGCGATCCTGCGTATTCCAGGTAAAACCGGTCGCCATCACCTGAAATTCAACGCCGTGCGGCTCAAGCAGGTTGCGCTCGCCGTTTGGCCAGGTACCTTTAATAAACTGCACGACGGCGGCTTTTTTACCGTGCCCGACGGCGCGGGTGACGGTGCCAAAAGCGGCGGTGGTTTTGCCTTTACCGTTGCCGGTAAAGACGATCACGATGCCGCGCTCTTCCTGCGCGGCGGCGACGCGAGCGTCAACTTTATCTTTTACCCGCTGCTGGCGTTCGCGGTGGCGTTCATCACTCATTGTGCGATTCCTGGTTTGCGGCCCGGCTGGGCGTCAAAGGTCATTCCCGTTTTGCGACGACTGTCGTCGCCCATCAGCCACAGGTAAACCGGCATGATATCAGCGGGGGTTTTCAATTTTTGCGGATCTTCCGTCGGGAACGCATTGGCGCGCATTTTGGTGCGGGTGCCGCCTGGGTTAATGCAGTTGACCCGCAGATGACGGTTCTGATACTCCTCGGCTAGCACCTGCATCATGCCCTCGGTGGCGAATTTCGACGCGGCGTAAGCGCCCCAGTTCGCGCGTCCCTGGCGGCCGACGCTGGAAGAGGTAAAGACCAGCGAACCCGATTCGGATTTAAGTAATAAAGGAAGCAGCGCCTGGGTGAGCATAAAGGTGCCGTTCACGTTCACCTGCATCACCTGCTGCCATACTTCCGGCTTTTGTTGATCCATCGGGCACACGTCGCCCAACAGACCCGCGTTGTGCAGCACCCCGTCGAGGCGTGGGTAGTGGATGGATATCTTCTGCGCCAGCTGCTGGCACTCCTGCGGCGTGCAGGTTAACAGGTCGAGTGTAAACCAGCGGGCGGGAATGCCGCCCGCCTGCTGTATTTCGTGCGCGACGCTACGCAGCTTTTCTTCATTGCGGCCGACCAGGATAACGCTTGCGCTATAGCGGGAATAGGTCAGGGCGGCTTCACGGCCAATGCCGTCGCTGGCGCCGGTAACCAGGATGATGCGGTCCTGTAACAGGTGACGTTGCGGTTGATAGTGCACGGCGACTCCTCGGGCGATCTGCTGACGATCGCGCTTGCTGTTCGGTATCTGACTTTTGCGCTTTATGCCTGAAAGCGCCCGCTATTGCAATCGGCGAAGCGGAAACTCTTCGCGGAATTAATATCTTGCAACGATTTCATCGTCGCTGAAAAAAACAGGAAGGCGCCTCGCGTGCGACACAAAGCACAAAGACTTCTCGCCGACGGCTGATGTACACTGTGCGCCAACGTCAGCGGTTTACACAAGGTGAAAACGTGGAATTACTTGCTCAATATGGCCTGTTTTTGGCCAAAATCGCGACCATCGTTGTCGCAATTGCGGTTATCGTCGCCATTATTGTTAACCTGACTCAGCGCAAAAAACAGCGCGGCGAGCTGCGGGTCACCAATCTTAGCGAGCAATATAAGGAGATGAAGGAAGAGCTGGCGGTTTCGTTGCTCGATGGGCCGCAGCAGAAGCTTTGGCATAAAGCGCAAAAGAAAAAGCTCAAGCAGGAAGCAAAGGCGTCAAAGGCGCGGGCGAAGCTCGGCACACCAGAGCCGGACGTCAAACCGCGCGTTTGGGTGCTGGATTTTAAAGGCAGTATGGATGCCCATGAAGTCAGCAGCCTGCGTGAAGAAATCACCGCCGTTCTGGCGGCGGCAAAAGCGCGCGACCAGGTCGTCATTCGCCTTGAAAGCCCAGGCGGTGTGGTTCATGGTTACGGCCTGGCGGCTTCACAGCTGCAGCGCCTGCGCGACAAGCAGATCCCGTTAACGGTCGCGGTCGATAAAGTCGCGGCCAGCGGCGGCTATATGATGGCCTGCGTGGCGAACAGAATCGTCAGTGCACCCTTTGCTATCCTGGGCTCTATTGGCGTTGTGGCGCAAATTCCCAACATCAATCGCTTCCTGAAAAATAAAGATATCGACATTGAGCTGCATACGGCCGGGCAGTACAAACGCACCCTGACGATGCTGGGTGAAAATACCGAAGAAGGGCGGCAGAAATTTCGCGAAGACCTCAACGATACTCATCGGCTGTTCAAAGATTTTGTCCACCAGATGCGCCCCGGGCTGGATATCGAGCAGGTAGCGACGGGTGAACACTGGTACGGCGTTCAGGCGCTGGAAAAAGGCCTTGTGGACGCGGTGGAAACCAGCGATGAACTTCTGCTGGGGCTGATGGATAAGCACGAGGTTATCAGCGTGCGCTATCAGCAGCATAAGAAAATGCTCGAGCGGTTTACCGGCAGCGCGGCAGAAAGCGCCGATAAACTTCTGCTGCGCTGGTGGCAGCGCGGGCAAAAGCCGCTGATGTAAACAAACAACGCGAGGCTTCGGCCTCGCGTTGTTGTCATGGCCCTGCAGGCAGCGATTAATCCGCCAGGTGATACTTATCAGACAGCTCGTGTGCGAGGTATTTAAACATATTAAATACCGCCGTACTCTTCGCCGTTGGCAGACCCTGCTCGTCAAGATAGAACTCGCCGCTGAACACCAGCACGCCGTTACGCTGAACGACGTCGGTGGCCTCGATCCCGGCTAACGTATCTTCATGTTCGCGAATGAGTTTGTTGGCTTTTTCCAGAAGCGTCTGGCGATCGATGGGTTGGGTTGTACCTTGCATAAATGCCTCCTGTGTTTCTTCGCGGCTAGTCTACGCCGCGCGGCGGCGAGGGGCAAATTTTCCATTGATCTTGCAGGGGTAATCGCAGAAGCCTAATAAACATCAGTTTAGTGGCGGGATTTGCTTTTGCATGCTAATAAAGTTGCGTAACGAATTTTATCAGGTACAGTGTGACGCTTTCAGCGATCTGGCAATAGATTTGCTTGACATTCGGCCAAAAATTATTCGTGCTATGTCGCCTGGCGAGAAAAAGCCAGCAAACTCAGCTATCTGGTTTTATGGATGCGAAACCGGTGCAAGGGGTTGATATCCATCGATAACGACGCAACATAGGTTGTGACGTGTCGCCAGTGGATGGTGAATCAATGTGCGATGTATTCCTGGATGAATCAAATTAGGTAAAGGTGAATATGGGTAAAGCTCTCGTTATCGTTGAGTCCCCGGCAAAAGCCAAAACGATCAATAAGTATCTGGGTAATGACTACGTGGTTAAGTCCAGCGTCGGTCATATCCGCGATTTGCCGACCAGTGGCTCAGCTTCCAAAAAGAGCGCCGACTCTACCTCCACCAAAGGGGCTAAAAAGCCTAAGAAGGATGAACGCGGCGCTCTGGTCAACCGTATGGGCGTGGACCCGTGGCATGACTGGAATGCGCACTATGAAATACTCCCGGGTAAAGAAAAGGTCGTTTCTGAACTCAAACAGTTGGCGGAAAAAGCTGACCACATCTATCTCGCAACCGACCTTGACCGCGAAGGGGAAGCCATCGCATGGCACCTGCGGGAAGTTATCGGCGGTGATGAACAGCGCTATAGCCGCGTGGTGTTCAACGAGATCACCAAGAATGCGATTCGTCAGGCTTTCGAAAAGCCGGGCGAACTGAATATTGACCGTGTCAACGCTCAGCAGGCGCGCCGTTTTATGGATCGCGTGGTGGGCTACATGGTCTCTCCACTGCTGTGGAAAAAAATTGCCCGCGGTCTGTCAGCAGGCCGCGTCCAGTCGGTTGCGGTACGTCTGGTGGTCGAGCGCGAACGCGAAATTAAAGCGTTCGTTCCGGAAGAGTACTGGGAAGTTGACGCCAGCACCACGACCCCTGGCGGCGATGCGTTACCGCTGCAGGTCACGCATAACGGCGATAAGCCGTTCCGTCCGGTAAACCGTGATGAAACCATGGCGGCGGTCGCGCTGCTTGAGAAAGCCAGCTACAGCGTGCTGGAGCGTGAAGATAAGCCGACCAGCAGCAAGCCGGGCGCGCCGTTTATCACCTCCACGCTGCAGCAGGCCGCCAGCACGCGTCTTGGCTTCGGCGTGAAGAAAACCATGATGATGGCGCAGCGTCTCTACGAAGCGGGCCACATTACCTATATGCGTACCGACTCGACGAACCTGAGCCAGGACGCGCTGAGCATGGTGCGCGGCTACATTGGCGACAACTTCGGTAAGAAATATCTGCCGGAGAGCGCTAATCAGTACACCAGCAAAGAAAACTCGCAGGAAGCGCACGAGGCGATTCGTCCATCCGACGTCAACGTGCTGGCCGAAACGTTAAAAGATATGGAATCTGATGCGCAGAAACTGTATCAGCTGATCTGGCGCCAGTTTGTCGCCTGTCAGATGACGCCTGCGCAGTACGACTCCACCACGCTGACGGTGAAAGCCGGCGATTTCAAACTGAAAGCCCGCGGCCGTACGCTGCGCTTTGACGGCTGGACCAAAGTAATGCCAGCTCTGCGTAAAGGCGATGAAGACCGTACTTTACCGATGGTCAATAAGGGCGATAGCCTGAGCCTTGTCGAGCTGATCCCTGCGCAGCACTTTACCAAGCCGCCGGCGCGTTTTAGCGAAGCTTCGCTGGTTAAAGAACTGGAAAAACGCGGCATCGGCCGTCCGTCCACCTATGCGTCGATCATTTCGACCATTCAGGATCGCGGCTACGTGCGGGTGGAAAACCGCCGCTTCTATGCGGAAAAGATGGGTGAAATCGTCACCGATCGTCTGGAAGAGAACTTCCGCGATCTAATGAATTATGATTTCACCGCGCAGATGGAAGACCGCCTGGACCAGGTGGCTAACCATCAGGCCGAGTGGAAGCAGGTCCTCGATAGCTTCTTCGGAGACTTTACCTCGCAGCTGCAGACGGCAGAGAAAGATCCGGAAGAGGGCGGCATGCAGCCGAACCCAATGGTGCTGACCACCATCGACTGCCCGACCTGCGGGCGCAAGATGGGGATCCGTACCGCCAGCACCGGCGTATTCCTCGGCTGCTCGGGCTACGCGCTGTCGCCAAAAGAGCGCTGTAAAACCACCATTAACCTGGTGCCGGAAAACGAAGTGCTCAACGTGCTGGAAGGCGATGACGCTGAAACCAACGCGCTGCGCGCCAAACGCCGCTGTAAAAAATGCGGCACGGCGATGGACAGCTACCTCATCGATCCGAAGCGCAAGCTGCACGTCTGCGGTAATAACCCGACCTGCGATGGCTACGAGATCGAAGAGGGTGAGTTCCGCATCAAGGGTTATGACGGCCCGATCGTTGAGTGTGAAAAATGTGGCTCCGAAATGCACCTGAAGATGGGGCGTTTTGGTAAGTATATGGCCTGCACCAACGACGAGTGTAAAAATACCCGTAAGATCCTGCGTAACGGGGAAGTGGCGCCGCCGAAAGAAGATCCGGTGCCGCTACCGGAGCTGCCGTGCGAGAAATCGGACGCTTACTTTGTTCTGCGCGATGGCGCGGCGGGCGTCTTCCTGGCCGCCAACACCTTCCCGAAATCGCGCGAAACCCGCGCGCCGCTCGTGGAAGAGCTGTACCGCTTCCGCGACCGCCTGGCGGAGAAGCTGCGTTATCTGGCCGATGCGCCGCAGCAGGATCCGGAAGGTAACAAAACGATGGTGCGTTTTAGCCGCAAAACTAAGCAGCAGTACGTTGCCTCAGAGAAAGATGGCAAAGCCACCGGCTGGTCAGCTTTCTATATAGATGGCAAATGGACTGAAGCAAAGAAGTAACTGTTATCATCTGATAAAAGGGCCGCTCTGCGGCCCTTTTTTGACATCACATGTTGTTGATATCCAAGATATTACGCTGTTCCTCCTCTCTCCTTATAACCGCCTTATTATTTTTTGTTAGTATCTATACACTGTAGATATAAATGATATAGTGGTTATAGCTAATCCCTTTTTTATTATCTTATCGTCTTATACATCACCGTCATCAGGATACGTTGTGGCGCCAACACGGCTAGTCACAGGGAGATTCGGGCTAGCCCGTCCACCGCCAAGTGACCTGAGCGTAAAATGTATTAAGCGGGTTTATTTTACGTGCTATCGGATATCAGCCATGAAACTACAGCAGCTCCGCTATATCGTTGAGGTTGTTAACCATAATCTGAACGTCTCCTCCACGGCCGAAGGCCTGTACACTTCACAGCCGGGCATCAGCAAGCAGGTTCGCATGCTGGAGGATGAGCTGGGAATTCAGATTTTCGCCCGCAGCGGCAAACATTTGACCCAGGTCACGCCCGCAGGCCAGGAGATCATACGCATCGCACGCGAGGTCCTGTCGAAGGTCGATGCGATCAAATCGGTAGCGGGTGAGCATACCTGGCCTGATAAGGGGTCGCTGTACGTAGCAACTACCCACACCCAGGCCCGCTACGCGCTACCGGGCGTTATCAAAGGCTTTATCGAACGCTATCCCCGCGTCTCCTTGCACATGCATCAGGGGTCGCCAACGCAAATCGCCGAGGCGGTGTCGAAAGGCAATGCTGACTTCGCTATCGCGACCGAAGCGCTTCATCTTTATGATGATTTGGTGATGCTGCCGTGCTACCACTGGAACCGCTCCGTGGTCGTCACGCCAGAGCATCCGCTGGCGTCGCGAGAGTCGGTATCGATTGAGGAGCTGGCGCAGTATCCGCTGGTGACTTACACCTTCGGCTTCACCGGCCGCTCCGAGTTGGATACCGCCTTTAATCGCGCCGGCTTAACGCCGCGCATCGTTTTCACCGCCACCGACGCCGATGTGATTAAAACCTACGTGCGTCTGGGCCTTGGGGTAGGGGTAATTGCCAGTATGGCGGTGGATCCGGTTTCCGACCCGGACCTGGTGAAGCTGGACGCCAATGGTATTTTCAGCCACAGCACCACGAAAATAGGTTTCCGTCGCAGTACCTTCTTGCGAAGCTATATGTATGATTTTATTCAGCGATTTGCGCCGCATCTGACCCGGGATGTGGTCGATACCGCCGTTGCTTTGCGTTCAAATGAAGATATTGAAGCGATGTTCAAAGATATTAAATTACCGGAAAAATAACCACAGAAAAAATAATGGCATCCTCTCGGGGATGCCAAAGGCTATAATGGCCTGAAATGGAATATCTAAACCTCGTCTGAATCACAATTTTCGTTAACTCCTCGTACCACATTTGCAAATATACCTGCCGCGATCAAATTAATGATGAAAGATATCTTCCGAAAAGCGAATTCACTGGATTAATAGTCAATCCATAATTAAGATTTATCTGTGGTTAGTAATTCTTAGCGATTGGTGGTGAAAAAATGATTAGTGATATCGATTATATGAAGTTTGCGATGTCACAGGAACGTGACAAGACTGAGATAGATCCAGTTTTGAGAAGTAAGGCCTGGAGCGCCGTTATCCTTGGGCTTGCGATGTTCTGGAGCGTCATTGCTCTGGTTGTCTGCAACGTTTGGTTACTAAGCTAGAGCACCTTCCAGTCACAGCGGTTATGTCAGTTTTATGACAAGTGAATTATTGAGAATTATTTCTATCTGATAAAATAGCGGTAATAAGGAGGATATAATTTTTCCCTTTTTAGACTCGCTCGATAAATTTTCTCTATTGGACTAATCGCCAGAATAAGGGCGATTAGTCTTTCTTTGTACTCGTGTACTAATACGACGCGCTCGCCGACGCAAATCTGACTTCTTCAATCCTTCTCAATATTTCCGCCCTCATTATTCAAATTTCCTGTCTTAATGCGTTACGCCTATTTTAGCAATTTGGGTTGTTATCAAAATGTTACATCAAAGATGTGTTATCTTTAATAATGACCCTGAGGAGGATCAGGGGATGCTATCCCTAAGGTAAAGGAGGAGCTATGTCGTCAACCCTACGAGCAGCCAGTAAGGATACGCTCCAGGTTAAAGATAAAACCTGGCATTACTACAGCTTACCGCTGGCCGCTAAACAACTGGGCGATCTCTCGCGCTTGCCCAAATCGCTCAAAGTGCTACTGGAAAACCTGCTGCGCTGGCAGGACGGCGATTCCGTGACCGCCGAAGATATTCATGCCCTGGCCGGATGGCTGAAGCATGCCCATGCCGACAGGGAGATTGCCTACCGTCCGGCGCGCGTCCTGATGCAGGACTTTACCGGGGTTCCTGCCGTGGTGGACCTGGCGGCGATGCGCGAAGCGGTCAAACGCCTTGGCGGCGATACCGCCAAAGTGAACCCGCTTTCGCCCGTCGACCTGGTGATTGACCACTCGGTCACCGTAGACCGTTTTGGTGACGATGATGCTTTTGAAGAGAACGTCCGGCTTGAGATGGAGCGCAACCATGAGCGCTACGTCTTTTTGCGCTGGGGGCAGCAGGCATTCAGCCGCTTCAGCGTAGTACCGCCGGGTACCGGTATTTGCCACCAGGTAAACCTCGAATACCTTGGCCGGGCGGTGTGGAGCGAACAGCAAAACGGCGAGTGGGTGGCTTTCCCCGACACCCTGGTCGGCACCGATTCCCATACCACGATGATTAACGGTTTAGGCGTTCTGGGCTGGGGCGTTGGCGGTATCGAAGCGGAAGCTGCCATGCTCGGTCAGCCGGTTTCCATGCTGATCCCGGACGTTGTTGGCTTCAAGCTAAGCGGCAAGCTACGTGAAGGCATTACCGCGACGGACCTGGTCCTGACGGTCACCCAAATGCTGCGTAAACACGGCGTTGTGGGTAAGTTTGTTGAATTCTACGGCGATGGCCTCGATTCTCTGCCGCTGGCGGACCGCGCGACGATTGCCAATATGTCGCCGGAGTATGGCGCGACCTGCGGCTTTTTCCCGATCGATGCGGTAACGCTTGACTATATGCGCCTGACCGGCCGCAGCGAAGAGCAGGTGGCGCTGGTAGAAGCCTATGCGAAAGCGCAGGGCATGTGGCGTCAGCCCGGAGATGAACCGGTATTCACCAGCACGCTGGCGCTGGATATGGGAACCGTTGAAGCCAGCCTGGCCGGGCCGAAACGCCCGCAGGACCGCGTAGCGCTCGGCGATGTGCCCCAGGCCTTTGCCGCCAGCACCGAGCTGGAAGTTAATCACGCGCAGAAAGATAAACGGCCAATCGACTACACGCTGAACGGACAGCAGTATTCGCTGCCTGACGGCGCGGTGGTGATTGCCGCCATTACCTCCTGTACTAACACGTCGAACCCCAGCGTCCTGATGGCAGCCGGCTTGCTGGCCAAAAAAGCCGTTGAGCAGGGGCTGAAACTGCAGCCGTGGGTTAAAGCGTCGCTGGCTCCCGGGTCGAAGGTGGTTTCCGACTATCTGGCCCACGCAAAGCTGACTCCCTATCTGGATGAACTGGGCTTCAATCTGGTCGGCTATGGCTGTACCACCTGTATCGGTAACTCCGGACCGCTGCCGGACCCGATCGAGCGCGCAATCAAGCAGGGCGATTTGACCGTCGGGGCTGTGCTCTCCGGGAACCGCAACTTTGAAGGACGTATTCATCCGCTGGTAAAAACCAACTGGCTGGCGTCGCCGCCGCTGGTGGTCGCCTACGCCCTGGCGGGGAATATGAATCTCGACCTGACCCGTGAGCCGTTAGGGACGGGTAAAGATGGTCAGCCGGTGTATCTGAAGGATATCTGGCCGAGCGGAATCGAAGTCGCGCAGGCGGTAGAGCAAGTCTCAACGGAGATGTTCCGTAAAGAGTACGCCGAAGTGTTTGAAGGGACAGCCGAGTGGAAGGCGATTAAAGTGGATCGCTCTGATACCTACGACTGGCAGGATGATTCCACCTACATTCGCCTGTCGCCGTTCTTTGATGAGATGGGCGTTGAGCCTAAACCGGTAGAGGATATTCACGGCGCGCGCATTCTGGCCATGTTGGGCGACTCGGTTACCACCGACCATATCTCCCCGGCGGGCAGCATTAAAGCCGACAGCCCCGCGGGCCGTTATCTGCAAAATCACGGCGTCGAACGCATTGATTTTAACTCCTACGGCTCCCGTCGCGGCAACCATGAGGTGATGATGCGCGGGACGTTTGCCAATATTCGTATTCGTAACGAAATGGTCCCCGGCGTGGAAGGGGGGATGACCCGTCATCTTCCGGATAGTCAACCTATCGCTATTTATGATGCCGCTATGCTCTACAAAGCGGAGGGCACGCCGCTGGCGGTGATCGCAGGCAAAGAGTACGGTTCCGGCTCCAGCCGCGACTGGGCGGCTAAAGGGCCGCGTTTGCTCGGCGTCAGGGTGGTGATTGCCGAGTCTTTCGAGCGTATCCACCGCTCCAACCTGATTGGAATGGGGATTTTACCGCTGGAATTCCCGCAGGGGGTGACGCGTAAAACGCTGGGACTGAGCGGCGAGGAGCGGATAGATATTAGCAACCTGCAGGCTCTGCAGCCCTGTATGACGGTGCCGGTCACGCTGACGCGCGCGGATGGTCGACAGGAAGTGATTGATTGCCGTTGCCGCATCGATACCGCGACTGAGCTGACCTACTATCAGAACGACGGTATTTTGCACTATGTGATCCGCAATATGCTGTAAACCCGCGTCTGATATAAAAAGGGCCAGCACAGGCTGGCCCTTCATTTTTCGTCGGAATTACTTGCTCAGCAGGTGCCCCATTTTGGCAGCCTTAGTATCCAGATAGTGGGCATTTTTCGGGTTGCGTCCCACAATCAGCGGCACGCGTTCCACAATGTTAATTCCCGCTTCAGTCAGAATTTCGACCTTCTTCGGGTTGTTGGTCAACAGGCGTACCTGGTCGACGTTGAGCAGCTTAAACATATCAGCGCACAGCGTGAAGTCGCGTTCATCGGCGGCAAAACCCAGCTGATGGTTGGCTTCCACGGTGTCATAGCCTTGATCCTGTAACGCGTAGGCGCGGATTTTGTTCAGCAGACCGATATTGCGCCCTTCCTGGCGGTGATACAGCAGAATGCCGCGCCCCTCTTCGGCAATATGCGACAACGCCGCTTCCAGTTGAAATCCGCAATCACAGCGCAGGCTAAAAAGGGCGTCGCCCGTTAAACACTCAGAGTGTACGCGAGCCAGAACCGGGGATTGCCCCGAAATATCGCCAAATACCAGCGCGACGTGATCCTGCCCGGTTGCCAGTTCTTCAAAACCCACCATGAGAAAATCGCCCCATGGGGTTGGCAGTTTGGCTTCTGCCACACGTTTAAGCTGCATGTGATTCTCCAGATTCTATCAGCACCTGACTGTGCTTCTGTTTGCCGCTATTTTGCCACAATGGCGCGACGTTCTCCTAATTGCGTAGGGTTAGCTGCGCGCAAAGCGCACAAACGAACTACTTTCCGTTATGATATTGAGGTTAATGAATAAGGAGACGAGATGCTGTTGATTGCCAGACGAACCGCCGTTGGCGCGGCCCTGTTATTAATCATGCCTGCTGCGATCTGGATTTCGGGCTGGAAATGGCATCCCGGGCTGTCGGCAGGGACGATGAAGCTGCTGTACTGGGTGACCGAAACGGTGACGCAGCCATGGGGCATCATTACGCACGTTATCTTATGCGCCTGGTTTCTGTGGTGCCTGCGTTTTCGTCTGCGAGCGGCGATAATGCTGTTTCTCATTCTGGCCGCAGCGATACTGGTTGGGCAGGGAATGAAGACGTGGATTAAAAGCCGCGTTCAGGAGCCTCGTCCCTTTGTCATCTGGCTTGAGCAGACGCAGCAGGTGCCGGTCACGCAATTCTACGCGTTGAAACGCAAAGAACGCGCTAAACTGGTGCATGAGCAGCTGGCGCAAGAGCAGCAAATCCCAGGATTTTTGCGCAAGCACTGGCAAAAAGAGACCGGCTTCGCTTTCCCATCTGGCCATACGATGTTCGCTGCCAGCTGGGCGCTGCTCGGCGTTGGTTTGCTGTGGCCGCGGCGTCGCTGGGTCACCCTGGCGCTGCTGCTAACGTGGGCGACGGCGGTGATGGGTAGCCGCCTGGCGCTGGGCATGCACTGGCCGCAGGATCTGATCGTCGCAACGCTGATTTCCTGGCTACTGGTGACCCTGGCGACCTGGCTTGCCCAGCGGTTCTGCGGCCCGCTATCGCCGCCGGGAGAAGAGGCGCAGGATATCAAAAAAAGGGCGGCAGCGCCGGAATAATGTTGATATTACCCCTATCAGGCCGCATATCCTGTACTGGTGTCATGCATTTCCATTTCACCGCTGCGGCGAAAATGGTACTTTATAGGGCTGAACGCGGGATTTTTTCGCGCAACCCACAGAACGGGAAGTCATGTGAAATATTTTCTTATTTTCTTACTGGTGTTAGCCATCTTCGTCATTTCAGTGACGCTGGGCGCGCAGAATGACCAGGTGGTCACGTTCAACTATCTCCTCGCGCAGGGTGAGTTCCGTATTTCGACGCTGCTGGCCGTGCTTTTTGCTGCCGGTTTTGCTATCGGCTGGCTGATCTGCGGTCTTTTCTGGCTGCGCGTTCGCGTCTCTCTGGCGCGCGCTGAGCGTAAAATTAAGCGTCTGGAGCAACAGATCGCGCCAGCCAGCGCTACGCCTGCAGAAGCCGGTGTTCCTGCGGTGAAGGAATAATCATTTATGCTGGAGTTGTTGTTTCTGCTTTTGCCCGTTGCCGCAGCGTATGGCTGGTACATGGGGCGCAGAAGTGCACAACAGTCCAAACAGGACGATGCGAGCCGTCTGTCGCGTGACTACGTTACAGGGGTCAACTTCCTGCTGAGCAATCAGCAAGATAAAGCCGTCGATCTGTTCCTCGATATGCTGAAAGAGGATACCGGAACCGTCGAAGCCCATCTGACGCTGGGCAACCTGTTCCGCTCGCGCGGTGAAGTTGACCGCGCTATCCGCATCCACCAGAGCTTAATGGAAAGCGCCTCGCTGACTTACGACCAGCGCCTGCTGGCGGTTCAGCAACTGGGGCGCGATTATATGGCCGCCGGGCTCTACGATCGGGCGGAGGGGATGTTCAAACAGCTGGTGGATGAAACGGATTTCCGCCTGAGCGCCCTGCAGCAGCTGCTGCAAATTTATCAGGCAACCAGCGACTGGCAGTCGGCGATAGAAGTGGCCGAGCGTCTGGTTAAGCTGGGGAAAGAGAAACATCGCGGCGAAATCGCCAATTTCTGGTGTGAACTGGCGCTGCAGCAAATGGCGGGCAACGATCTGGATAAGGCGATGGCGCTGCTGAAAAAAGGCGCCGCGGCGGATCGCAACAGCGCTCGCGTCTCCATCATGATGGGTCGGGTATGGATGGAGAAGGGCGACTATGCCAAAGCGGTAGAGAGCCTGGAGCGGGTGATTGAGCAGGATAAAGAACTGGTGGGTGAAACCCTGGAGATGCTGCAAACCTGTTACCAGCAGTTAGGGAAAACCGACGAGTGGGAAGCATTTTTGCGCCGCTGCGCGGAGGAAAATACCGGCGCGACGGCCGATCTGATGCTGGCGCAGATCCTCGAACAGCGGGAAGGGGTTGACGCCGCGCAAAACTATGTGACTCGTCAGCTGGAGCGCCATCCGACGATGCGCGTTTTCCATAAGCTAATTGATTACCACATCAATGAAGCCGAAGAGGGGCGTGCGAAGGAGAGCCTGGGCGTGCTGCGCCACATGGTGGGCGAGCAGGTCCGCAGCAAGCCGCGCTACCGCTGCCAGAAATGCGGCTTTACCGCCCATACGCTGTACTGGCACTGTCCATCCTGCCGGTCGTGGTCAACTATTAAGCCCATTCGCGGACTCGACGGGCAGTAATTTTAAAAAAAAGCCGCACTTTAGTTACAACATACTTATGCATATATTATATCCGTCTCCTCCGGCTACGGCTATTAAGGCGTCCGGCAGGGAGGGAAATGCAGCCTGTTATTTTCGGCTTATCGCAGGTAGAATGCTGCCCGTTTACCTTTTTTGCGCCGAACCGGCGCTCATCAACAATTAAGGTCCGGTCATGACGTCTACTGCTACATCTTCTTCTCGCGTTGTCACATCCTCTCCCATCGTCGTTGCTCTCGATTATGATAACCGTGATAAAGCGCTGGCGTTTGTCGACCGTATCGACCCGCGCGACTGCCGGCTCAAGGTTGGTAAAGAGATGTTTACCCTGCTGGGGCCGCAGTTTGTTCGCGACCTGCACCAGCGCGGTTTTGAGATTTTCCTCGATCTAAAGTTTCACGATATCCCGAATACCACGGCGCGTGCGGTCGCCGCAGCGGCAGAGCTTGGCGTCTGGATGGTTAACGTTCATGCCTCCGGCGGCGCGCGGATGATGACCGCCGCACGTGAGGCCCTGCTACCTTTCGGAAAAGATGCGCCGCTATTAATTGCGGTAACGGTGTTAACCAGCATGGAAGCCAGCGATCTGCAGGATCTGGGCATCACGCTTTCCCCGGCGGACCACGCCGCGAAGCTGGCAGCACTGACCCAGCGCTGCGGGCTGGATGGCGTTGTCTGTTCGGCGCAGGAGGCGGTTCGCTTTAAACAAGAGCTGGGCGAGGCGTTCAAGCTGGTGACGCCTGGCATTCGTCCGCAAGGTAGCGACGCGGGTGACCAGCGGCGCATTATGACGCCGGAACAGGCGCAGGCGGCGGGGGTAGATTACATGGTGATCGGTCGTCCGGTAACGCAGTCTGCCGATCCGGCCGCCACCCTGCGCGGTATTAACGCATCGTTGAATAAGGGGGTATGATGAACGATTCCAACAGTCGTCTGGTTTATTCAACGGACAGCGGTCGTATTGATGAGCCCAAAGCGGTACAGGCGCGTCCGAAAGGGGACGGTATCGTACGTATCCAGCGCCAGACCAGCGGGCGCAAGGGGAAGGGCGTGTGTCTGATTAGCGGAATAGATGAAAGTGACGACGCGCTGGCTAAGCTGGCTGCCGAGCTGAAAAAGAAATGCGGCTGCGGCGGGGCGGTAAAGGATGGCGTGATTGAGATTCAGGGCGATAAGCGTGACTTGCTCAAATCGCTTCTGGAAGCCAAAGGCATGAAGGTTAAGCTGGCTGGCGGTTGATTAATAATAAGGCCACGATAAATATCGTGGCCTTTATTTTTGTGCTGGTGTACTGGTCAGCAAATATAAACTTTCGTTTTATTGTTCGTGGTTAATATTATTTACCCACCTGGTGGCCGATAATCCCGCCGACTGCCGCGCCGCCGAGGGTACCCAGGGTGCTGCCGTCCGTTAATACTGCGCCGCCCAGTGCACCGGCACCTGCGCCAATAGCGGTGTTACGGTCGCGTTTAGACCAGTTAGAACAAGCGCTCAGAGACATTGCAACAGTGACGGCCAGAACCACAGCGGCCATTTTTTTGTTCATTGAAGTCATCATTTTTTTTCTCCTGAATAATCTATTCATGGATACAACTTCCCTTAAGCATAGCTTGTTACGCCAGCCCGGGGGGTATTCCATGAAGCTTTAGTTGCGCAGGTGTTGCTCTATTCACGCAGGTGATAGTTACTTCCTGTTATATCGCTAACATTAATTCTACTTTCTATAAATTTTTCAGGCAGGTAAAAAGTCTGAATTCAGGTGTCAGAAAAGTCTCAGACCAGGGCGATGCCGGGGAGAGCCCGGCAAAGCGGCGGTAAGGCAGAAATAAGGATCAGGGATGATTAACGATATCGACGGTTAAACCGCACTGGGTTAACTGGTTGTGCACGGCATCATTAAGATTATCATCGGTGATAATGCGGTTGAAGCGCCCTATCGGGCCGAGTGGATAGGGATGGACCACGTTGAATTTCGAGCTATCGCTGAGCACAATCGCTTCACAGCCCTTTTCAAGCACCGCGTTGACCACGTCAGCACGCATCATATCCCGTCCTGTAAATCCGGTTTCAGCCTGCCAGCCGTCAATACCAATAAAGGCCTTGCTGAAGTGGACCTGCTGAATAAACTGGCGGGTTAGCGGACCCACCATGCTTTCACTGCGCTTTTGATAGATCCCGCCCAGCAGGATGACTTCTCCGGGCGTCTCTTTCAGCAGATGCGCAATATAGCTGCTGACGGTGATGATAGTGATATCGCCGCGCTCGGCAAGCGTACGGGCGAGCAGGGCGTTGCAGCTCCCGTTTTCGATAAACACCGTTTCCCCGGACGAAACGAGCGTAGCGGCCCGCGCAGCCAGCTCTCGCTTAATCGCGAAGTTGGTCATCATGCGGGTTTCCACATCTTCACTATCCAGCGGAACGGCGAAGCCGTGGGTACGCCGCAGGTAGCTCTGTTTCTCGAGTGAATTCAGATCCTGGCGAATGGTGACTTCAGAGACACCGGTCATCTTCGCGAGATCGGCCACGCTCATACGGCCTTTATCGATGACCATTTGCAAAATACTTTGTTGTCGGGCGTTCATAGCAACTTCGCAGTTAAGGGCTATTTGGGCGCGATCGGCCCTGGATGGCCGATGGCGACGATGAAGATTATCAAATTTCCCACGGTGCTTTAGGCTGACCGGGTTTATTTTCCTGCTCGTCGCTGGAAAGCGCCTGCAGTTCAGCTTTCAGAATTTCCAGATTATGGATTGCGGAGTGATAATCCCCGGCAACCAGAATATCCAGCACGGTATCGATTCGTTGGGCGAGCAGGCGGGCATTCAGATCTGACATGGCGTTATCCTGGTTACAAATGTGAATAAAATCAATGATGCTAAAAACGGATGAAAAAGAGAAGCGAAAAAAACGCACAAACTAACTCATCCATAATGATTCGTGGGCAACGCGCAGAAAAACAACGGGAAGGGCTAAAATGCGGCTCCATATAAGGGAGCCGCACAGGTGAACTATCAGGCGGCTGGACGCGCAATAACGCTACGGGTCTCCATGCGCACTTCGGCAATCGTGACGTCGATAACATCCGTGACTTTGTAGACGACTTCGCCTTTGATCTGCACGGTGCCGTTTTCCTGGCTGCACACCAGTTCATCGCGCACGGCGTGAAGGAATGGCGCCGGGATAAAAGCAACCGCGCCGTTATCAACCAGACGTACGCGCATGCCGCCGCGGCTGACATCGATAATCTCAGCTGCAAAACGCGTAGTGGTGCCGGCCTGCGGATTCAGATAGCGGGCGTACAGCCAGTCTCCAACATCGCGCTCCGCCATGCGGTTGAGGCGACGGCGTTCAGCCATTTGGATCGCAACGTCATCCTGCGGACGGGAGATCGCTTCCCCTTTGATAATCGCTTTCAGCAGACGATGGTTAATCATATCGCCGTACTTACGGATCGGGGACGTCCAGGTCGCATAGGCCTCAAGACCCAGGCCGAAGTGCGGGCCCGGCTCGGTGCTGATTTCCGCAAACGACTGGAAGCGACGAATACGGCTATCGAGGAAACCAGACGGCTGCGCGTCCAGCTCGCGACGCAGCTTGCAGAAGCCTTCCAGCGTCAGCACTTCCACCGGGTCGACGTGCACATCGTGAGTCTTCAGTAAGGCCGCGAGCTGCTCGGTGTTGGCCGGATCGAAACCGGTGTGGACGTTATAAACACCGAAACCGAGTTTGTCGCGCAGCACGCGGGCGGCACAGATATTGGCGGCAATCATTGACTCTTCAACGATGCGGTTGGCGATACGACGCGGTTCGGCGACGATATCCAGCACTTCACCTTTGTCGCCAAGCACAAAGCGGTAATCCGGGCGGTCTTTGAATACCAGCGCGTGGTTTTTACGCCATTCGCTACGACGCAGGCAGGCCTCCTGCAGCAGCTTAATTTGCTGGGCGATAGCCTCGCTTCCCGGCTGCCAGCCACCGTTATTTTCCAGCCAGTCGGAAACATCTTCATAGGCCAGCTTCGCTTTCGACTCGATGGTCGCCGCGAAGAACTGAATATCATCTTCGATGGTGCCGTCATCCGCGAGGATCATGCGACAGGCCAGAACCGGGCGAACCTCGTTGGGGCGCAGAGAGCAGAGGTCGTCCGAGAGCTCGCGCGGCAGCATCGGAATGTTGAAGCCCGGCAGATAGTTGGTAAAGGCGCGAATTTTCGCCGTGTTGTCCAGCTTGCTGCCTTCGGCAATCCACGCGGTCGGATCGGCGATAGCGACGGTCAGATGCAGCTTGCCGTCAGCGGTTTGCTCAACGTACAGCGCATCGTCCATATCTTCGGTGCTGGCGCTGTCGATGGTCACGAAAGCCAGGGCCGTTAAATCACGGCGTTCCAGACCTTCATCAAGCATCTCGGTCGCCACGCCGTCCGGTGCTTCTTTCTCAAGATTATGACGCGCCAGGGTGACCCACCATGGAACGAAATGATCGTCGCCGTAGGTAATGTACTGGGTGAGCTCAGCGTAGAAACCGCGGTCGCCTTTCAGCGGATGACGGCGCATTTCGGCAACGGCCCAGTCACCCTCTTTAAAATCATGCTCTACGCCGCGCGCGGCGCGGCAAGGAATGGCATCTTTCAGCAGCGGATGGTCAGGAACGATGGAAAGACGATCGTCTTTCTTATGAACTTTGCCGACAAAACGCGTCAGGAACGGCTCAACCAGTTCTTCAGGCTCAGCGCTTTCGCGTTCCTTTTCAGTATTGACCACGGCGATAATACGATCGCCATGCATCACTTTTTTCATTTGCGGCGGCGGAATGAAATAGCTTTTCTGCGAGTCGACTTCGAGGAAGCCAAATCCTTTTTCCGTCCCCTTAACGACCCCTTCAACGCGCGGAGTCTGGGAATGCAGTTGCTGTTTAAGCTGCGCTAGCAGCGGGTTGTCCTGAAACATAATTTCGTATTTTCGTGGCTAAAAGAGCGGCTGACATTTTTACGCGAATATGCCTGCCGCAGCAAGCGCTGTTTCAGCATTTTACGTCTCCTGACGTACATTCCCGAGGGCGATTTTTAGCCGATTCATCCAACCGCACAGCCCGCACCAGGCGAGTAGATCGATAGCCGCGCTACGGGAAAGCCCGTAATCTGTGAGGGGAGTTAGCTGGGCGGCGCTAAAGCGGTCGGGCGCGCGGGTCAAAAGCTGTACGGATTGTAAAAGCTGGCGTTCCATTGACGGGTTGTCTCCCCATGGCTGGACGCCGGATTCATTACCACGCAAAGCGTCCGTGAGATCGGCTAAATCTGGACATCGCGAGGCCCATGCGTTAAAGCAGCTGATGCTGCCATTAATCCGCGCAGCGATCAACGCCACCTGCGCGGCAAACGGTTGCCGATCGCTGAGGTGGGTCAGGAGCTGTTCCTGCAGAGCCAGCGGAGGTTCCTGAGCCGCCAGCAGCGGGGCCAGTTCAGACAGACCCGGATGTTTTCGCCAGTTCGCTATAAGAGACTGGCGCTCATCGTCGGCATAGCGTAAGTCCGCGTCGTCAAGCCCTGGCTGCCAGTCACTCTCCCTCGCGACGAAAAGCGCTTCCGGGGCATCTTCCTGCTGCGGCATGCCGGGGATCCAGCGCACCGGGTAACCCAGCGCGGCATGGAAGGCGGCGATAGCGCGGGCCTGGAAGCTGACAAAGCCAATAATCTGATTGATAAGGATAATATCGCGACTGGTCAGGCCGACTTCGTCCAGCTGGCTGCGGGCGAGCGCGTTGATCAGCGAAGGAGAGCTCGCGAGCTGACGCGCATACTGGGTAATTTGCGCCAGACGACGGTTGCTCTCACGCGAGGAGTCAGGGCCAGGAAGCGGCGCCAGGCGGGCGGCGTAGTGATTACACAGGCGCTGTACGCCATAAACCTGGGCAACGGTCAGCGCCGTACTTAGCCGGTCATAGGCGCTAAATGTCTGTAGACGGTTAACCGTCACTGACGCAGGAAAGAGGGCATCTGCCAGCCGACGGGCGGGCGTAAGCCAGCGCGCATGCGCCTCGAGCAGCTCCCGGGGGAGAGTCAGATCGAGTAGAAAACGATCTTCGACATGGGCGGCTTCAGGGACGAGCGGCAATACATCCACCGGGCAGATTGTTGACTGGGTCTCATGATACCAGTGGTTTTTGCCGTTAACGCGGCGTTGCTCCATGGGCGTTCCTTGTTCGGTATGTGGCAAACCGCCGTTTCGCGGTCATGCTATGCGGAACTATCCTGGCTTAACCCTGGAGTGGGAGAAAATATTGATCCGTGCTAACAAATAGCGGATTGGAATAACAGAAGGAAAGCGCGGGGGAAATACCCCTCCTCACGGGCGCGAGGAGGGTAACGAACTTATTTCAGTTCCAGCTCGTTCATGGCGGCGATGCTGAAGCCGCCGTCAACGTGAACGACTTCGCCGGAGATGCCGGCAGACAGGTCGGAGCACAGGAATGCTGCGCTGTTGCCCACGTCTTCAGTGGTGACGGTGCGACGGATCGGGGTAACCGCTTCGCAGTGCGCCAGCATCTTACGGAAATCTTTAATACCGGAAGCCGCCAGGGTACGGATCGGACCGGCAGAGATGGCGTTAACGCGAACGCCTTCCGGGCCCATGGCGTTCGCCATGTAGCGCACGTTAGCTTCAAGAGAGGCTTTCGCCAGACCCATCACGTTGTAGTTCGGGATGGCGCGCTCTGCGCCCAGGTAGGAGAGCGTCAGCAGGGCGGAGCCCGGGTTCAGCATACCGCGGCAGGCTTTCGCCATCGCCACAAAGCTGTAGGCGCTGATATCGTGAGCGATTTTGAAACCTTCACGAGTCACCGCGTTAACGTAGTCGCCGTCCAGCTGGTCTGCCGGCGCAAAGCCGATAGAGTGGACGAAACCGTCGAACTTCGGCCACACTTTTGCCAGTTCGGTGAACAGAGACTCGATGCTCTCATCTTCCGCGACATCGCACGGCAGGACGATATTAGAGCCCAGCGCGGCGGCAAATTCTTCCACACGACCTTTCAGTTTTTCGTTCTGATAGGTGAACGCCAGTTCAGCCCCTTCACGGTGCATGGCTTGCGCGATGCCGTAGGCGATGGACAGTTTGCTGGCAAGGCCAGTCAACAGAATGCGCTTACCGGAAAGAAAACCCATAGCTTTTAATCCTTATCGTTATTGCGTATTTTTACTTTAACAATCATTTGGTTAGCATTGTTATTTCAAAATAACTCAAATTTAGCCGGGAATTATATCCCACTGACGACCCCTTGTGTCACGATATTTTTCTGCCATTCGCCACGTCATATCGCGCTTTGGCTACCGTGTATACAAGAGTATACCATCGGATATGACGGCGACCTGGCGCTAGCGCCGTGCAATTTACGCCTCCGTTTATTTACCGTCTTTACGCCAGGCATCGGCAGTCAGCGCCTCGCCGAAATGGCCGGCAATCAGGCGTTTTGTCAGCTCGTGCAGCGGAGACGCCAGAACGTCGGCGGTGCTGCCGCGTTCGACCACCTCGCCCTGATGCATCACCAGCACCTGATCGCTGATGTGCTTCATCATGCCCAGATGCTGAGTCACGTAAATGTAGGAGATACCCTGTTTTTCCTGCAGCTCCAGCATCAGGTTTATCAGCTGCGAGCGCATTGACATATCCAGCGACGCCAGCGCTTCATCGCAGACGATGACCTTCGGACGCAGGATCAGCGCGCGCGCCAGGCCCAGACGCTGTTTCTGTCCCGGTGCCAGCATATGCGGATAGTAGCTAACGTGGTCCGGCAGCAGGCCAACCATTCGCAACGTTTCGATAATCTGCTTCTGCCGCGCCTCGGGTTCAAGGTCGGTATTCAGGCGCAGCGGAAAATCGAGGATTTGCGAAATACGCTGCCGCGGATTGAGCGAGGTCGACGGATCCTGAAAGATCATGCGAATCTTCTGGCTGCGGAAAGAGTAATCGCCAAACGCCAGCGGGCGATCGTCAATCAGCAGTTCGCCGGTGCTGGGTTCGACCATTCCGGCGAGCATTTTTGCCAGCGTTGACTTGCCGGAGCCGTTCTCGCCGATAATCGCCAGCGTCTGGCGCTCGCGCAGGGTAAAGCTTAACGGCTTAACCGCTTCCACCGTTTGTCGATGAAACCAGCCGGTGCGGTAGCGAAAGGTCTTACTCAGATTGCGCACTTCAAGCAATGTTTCGACCATCTCACTCTTTCTCCATGTTCAGCGGGAAATGACAGGCATAGAGGTGGTTACGGGCGCCCACCAGCCGGGGCGTTTCGATACATTCGCGCTGGGCATAGGGGCAGCGCGGCCCGAGCCGGCAGCCGATGGGCAGCTGTTCGAGCAAGGGGATCGCCCCCGGCAAGGTGTTGAGCCGACTCTTGTGGGGCATGGCGCTGCCGAAATCGGGAATCGCCCGAATCAGCGCCTGCGTGTAAGGGTGATGAGGAATCGTCACCAGCTCTTCGCTCGGCGCGGTTTCCACCGTCTGCCCGCAGTACATCACGTTGATTTTGTCCGCCCATTTACTGAGCATCTGCATATCGTGACTGATCAGCAAAATGGTGGTGTTATTGTTTTGGTTTAACCGCGTCAGCAGGCGGATGATTTGCGCCTGCGTCGTGGCCTCCATGGCGTTGGTCGGCTCATCGGCGATCAGCAGCCGCGGCTGGTTAGCCAGCGCGATGGCGATCATGACCTTCTGGCACTCTCCGTCCGTCAGCTCGTAGGGGAAGCTGCGCATCGCATCTTTATGATCTTTGATCCCGACGCGGTGCAGGAGCTCGATGGCGCGCCGCTTGCGCCAGCCCAGGCGCTGCCACCAGCGTCCTTTAAAGGTCCAGCCGGGGATATTCTGCGTTAATTGCTGGCCGATCCGTTCGGAAGGATCGAGACAGGATTGCGGCTCCTGAAAAATCATCGAGACGTTGTGGCCCACCAGCTTACGCCGCTCGCGCACCGACAGACGCAGCAGGTCGATGTCGTCAAAGCGCATGCGGTCGGCGGTTACCCGCCAGTTGTCCTTGGTGACGCCGCATATCGCTTTAGCTATTAAGCTTTTGCCGGAGCCGGACTCCCCAACGAGGCCGCGTATTTCCCCCTCGGCGAGAGTCAGGCTGACGCGATCGACGGCTTTCACCCAGCCTTCGTTGGTCTTGAATTCAATGGTTAAATTACGGATGTCGAGTAACGGCATTATTCCACCCCGGCGATGATGGCGCGGCGGATCCCGTCGCCCAGCAGATTAACCAGCAGGACGCTTATCATGATAGCCGCACCCGGCAGCATCACCGTCCACGGCGCCACGTAAATCAGCTCCAGCGCGTCGCCGAGCATCGCTCCCCATTCGGGGGAAGGCAGTTGAGCGCCGAGATCGAGGAAGCCCAGCGCAGCAATATCCAGGATCGCCATCGACAGCGCGCGGGTGATCTCGGTGACCAGGCCTGAGGTAATATTCGGCAGCACCGCGAACCATAAAATATTCAGCGTCGAGGCCCCGTCAAGGCGGGCGGCGATAACGTACTCTTTTTCCAGTTCGTCATGCACCATGCTGTAGACCGAACGCACCATCCGCGGCAGAAGCGCCAGCCAGACGGCGAACATCGCGTGGCTGAGGTGCGGCCCGGCGAAGGCGACCACGATAATGGCCAGCAGCAGGGACGGGATCGACAGCAGCGTGTCAAGAATATGGTTCATCACCGCCGACCGCAGGCCGTGGGTAGAACCGGCAATCACGCCAAGCACCAGTCCCAGCAGGGCGGCGCCAAGCGTCACCACAAACGCGCCGCCGACCGTCGGCGCCGCGCCGCTCAGCAGGCGGCTCAGGACGTCGCGACCGAGATCGTCGGTACCGAGAAAGAACGACACTTCGCCGTACCGCGACCAGGACGGCGGCAGCAGCTGGTAGCCGAGAAACTGCTGGTCGATGCCGTAAGGAGCGAACCAGCCGCCGAAAACGCACAGCAGCGCCAGCGCCGCACAGCCGTACAGGCCGATCATGGCGGTCGTATCGCCGTAGAATTTTCGCCATACGGTGCGCAGCGCACCCGGCGGGCGCTTCTCCAGATAGACGCTATCGTAGGGCATATGAACCTGTTTTATGTTTGTTAATCATGCTGACTTCTTTTTAATGTATCCGCTCACTGTGCGGGTTTACCGCTCATTCAAGCTGCCAAACTGTCTAATCCGACTTGCCTTGAAGATACCCAATTTACCAAAATGTGTACATTCAGGCGCATATCGCCCTGGAATGTACGCATGGTGACTGACACCAGGTATGAAAGCTCTTGGTGAGAAAAGAAACAAAGTTGAAGTTATTTCAGATTCTCATGGACGGGCCGTCAGACTATCCATAAACGGCAGTATAACATTCTTTTATTGGTACAGATGGAACGGCAAAGCCGTACAGCTGGCGATTGGCGATTATCCGTTCGCTTCATTATCTTACTCAAGAGAGCAGGGGCTGCAATGTTGACTCTGGCTGGCGGATGGGGGTGACTCAGGACGCCAGGCGCTCTTCAGGCAACAGAAAAAAACGATGCTTTCACCGCCAAAGATGCCATCGTTTACTGCATCCCTGAAGGGATTGTAAACCTGATTTAAAAAGAGGTGAGGTTACGGGACTTTTCAACTTAGTCTGTTCTGCTCGTTGGCGCTTCAGATGTCTGGCCGGTTGATATCCCCTGCTTCAGGTGCGTACGTTTTAAGACGACTTTTGCGGGTTGATAGAAATTTGATTATCTGAGCGGCCACTGGTAAGAGGTCGAGAGTTTATTGATTTAGTTGCCATCCACTATTTGTTGGATATTTCGCGAGAATAAACCTTTTGTTTTGTAAGGAACTCTATATTTATCTCTGGTGGTATTAATTATTTTTGATACCGCATTTAATTTTGATTTAACGCTTTTGAAAATAACTTTGACTAAAGTCAATTTTGCCCGCCAGTTATTATTGCGCCATAGCTCGACCCTATTGAAATGTTCACTACCATAGAAACTAACAATTGCACTGCCCGTTATTTTTATGGCACTTTAAGTTCACTTTTGATTTCTAAGCGATGATACTTGTATTTTATTGAAAAGCATTTATTGAAGTTCTGATATTTATAGTTATTGAACAACCCTGACGCAAGAATGAATCATGGTGCGTCGGCTAATTTTATTATTAATGTCATCGTTTGAAAAGTGACGGATGGCTTTTTTTGTTAACCAGAGAGGTCCTCATCTAAATGAGTGAAAAGAAAAATAACCTTGCTAATGTAAATAATAATTTCATTGGTTCAAGAATTATTCCTAATACAGGTCTGCTATATCGATTTCATTTTCCCAGTGACGCGGCGCGAGAGATTGGCCAGGGATATGCGCTTCGCCAAAATACCATTGGTATGATTGAACCAATGAGTTTAGAAGATGCTGAAACTCATAAAATTCCACCGGGAGTAGCAATAGCGGGGGTTTCTGGGGTTTTAGATTTGATCGGTGGGATCATCGATATAGCTGACTCAGCTTTGTCTTTTGCGACTGCAGTACCTGGGCGCGTTAAACATAATATAATGTTCAAAAATGACGCGGATATGATAGTTGTACCTGGGCAGGTAAACGTTCCAAACGCTTACAATTATAATGAAGTGCCAAAGATCATGTTTCCCGGAGAGTCCAGCTCATTTAGTGAAAGTCATTTACCGAATGCAAATAGTACACAAAGGCTGAGTTTTTCCTTTAGCGCAATATCTACTGATGAAAGTATTCTGCCAGTAACTACAAACGCTTCACAGGCCGGGGTCTTTAACTTCGAAGTGTTTGTTGGCAGAAATGCTAACACCGTTTTCCTGGAAAGAGTCCATGGTTTTATCTCAACGAATCATGAGGTTTTCGAACTGAACGTTGGCGTCAATAACGTGTCAGGACGTTCATTGAATTACGTTGGTTTTCGCGCGGCAGCGGGAACCAATCTACCATCATTTGGTATCGCACTAATGGAAACGCAGATTGCAACAGCGGCATCCACAACGATGAGTACAAAAATAGTTTTTACGCCGTTAAATGTCCGCTCATGAAAATCTGTAAAGTTAATCGATGTAATGGAGTTAAAAATGAAACCTGAAACTTTTTTTGCCGCAAATAACAGGAATAGAACGGCTGAGGTCGCTCGCTCTGCATGGCGATTTTTGAATAAATCCAGAGTTTCTGCAGAAAAAAATCCGATGATTATTGGGCCGCTAGTTTCACTTGTTTCTGCCGCAATGGGGATTGTAAGTAGCACTTTGTCGCTTGCCGGAACAATAGTAGATAGAGCTCCGGCTCCACACTCTCTCCGCCTGAATATTCGTTTTCAAAATCTGACCAATCGGGTAGCCGTGGTAGACGTTGCTCAAAATTCAAACTCAAGAACGTGGAACTCTCAAGCCATTTTAAGTGGCCAGACTGTTGTATTTCCTTTCACCATTGGAGGAAGGCAGGCTGGTGAGCATTTATTCTCAATAATGGTAACGGACGCGACGGGTAATCAATCTCATAGCTATGGTTTCAGCATAACGGATAATACTAACGATGTGCGAGTAACACGTGCCATTGTCGGTGCTGGCGGATGGGTATCGGGACCTGCAACGACAAATTTACGGGAAAACATTCCCATGATTTACTCAGGTGCTGAAAGTTCAGGATTGCCTGTGACTTTATATTGTACGTCAGTCATGGGGGGAGTGATGAATCAAGCCGTGAATATTGATGTTTCACTATTAAATTAAGATTGGCCGGTCGTTTGATACAATCAAATTTCATATCAGCTCTCCGGCCGATTTAAGCCGGCGCCGCTACCCCAGCAGCAAAACTTTAGTACCCGGCGCCACGTTGTCATGATACGGGTTAAAGGGGAGATCGTACTCTGACTCTTGGGTCAGGCAGCCCGGATATTCTTCACGGATTTGTGATTGAGCAAAGCGTCCGCACATGGTTACCTGCGGTCTTCAGAATGAAATTATGGCTCAAAGGGGGGGATAGCTCCGACAGTCACATAACAAACGACTGTCGGAGCGAACAACTAAAACAATCTGTACAAATTTGTGTATTAAAACCAATTAACAACCGAAAATTTTCCCATTTAATAATATGATTTTAAATGGTTTAAAGTTGAAAACTGTAAACGCTATCGTAGGGCATACCATTCCTTATGTTTCAGTGGGTTAGCCATAGCACCCAGAATATCGGATATCACGTTCACAATAATCACCAGCGCGCCGATGACCATCACGCCGGCTGAGATCGCGGCGTAGTCCTGTTGGCGAATCGCGTTAATCAGCCAGCGGCCCAGCCCCGGCCAGCTAAAGACCATTTCGGTAATCATCGCCAGCGTTAGCATGGTGGAAAACTGCAATCCCAGGCGCGGGATCACCGGTGGCAGTGCGTTGTGCAGGACGTGGCGGTGTAAAATCGTCCGCCGCGATACGCCGCGGGTGGCGGCGGCTTTAACATAGTTGGTGTCGTACACTTCGCTGGTGCTGATACGCATCAAACGGATCACTTCCGTCGTCGGCGCTACCGCCAGGGTTAGCACCGGCAGCACCATGTGGCGCGCTGCGCTGACGATCATTTCATGGCGCCAAGGGGAGTCGGATAGCCATGCGTCGATCAGCGCAAAGCCGGTGACCGATTTCACTTCATACAGCAGATCGAAGCGCCCGGAGACCGGAAACCAGCCCAGGGTAAGGGAGAAAAACAGGGTCAGCAGCAGCGCCAGCCAGAAGACGGGAATCGAAAAGCCCAGCAGCGCCAGGGCGCTGATCAGGGTATCTTGCCATTTGTTGCGCATAATGCCCGCCAGCATACCGACTGGGATCCCGACCACCAGCGCGAAGCCGAAGGCGAGGATACAGAGCTCCATGGTGGCGGGAAAGACCTCTTTAAGCTGCTCGGAAATCAGCTGACCGTTGATGCTGGAAACGCCGAAATCCCAGTGTAGCACGCCCTCAAACCAGAATAGCCAGGCGTTCCACAGCGAGGCGCCCTGCAGCGGCGCGTGGGGCGTAAAATAGCTCAGGCTAAATCCGACAAAGGTCAGCAGGAAGAGGGTAATCAGCAGCAGCAGCAGGCGACGCAGAGTAAAAATAATCATGGTTTTTTCACCTCGTCTTCTTTTTCCCGCGAGACGCCTGCGAAAGAGGCGTTGCCAAACGGGCTCAGCACCAGGCCTTTCATGTCGTAACGATAGGCCTGCAAACGCAGGGAGGAGGCCAGCGGCAGCACCGGCAGTTCATTGGCTAGAATGCGCTGCGCCTCTTTATAGGCCTCAATGCGCGAGGCCAGCTGCTGCGAAGTGAGCGCCTTTTGCAGCACCTCGTCGAATTCGCGATGACACCAGTGAGCATAGTTGGTTTGCGAGGTAATCGCCGCGCAGCTCAAAAGCGGACGGAAAAAGCTGTCCGGATCGTTACTGTCCGTTGCCCAGCCGGACAGCGTCAGGTCATGACTCATATCCATTAATCTGGCCTCCTGGAACCGGCCTTCGACCGGCACAATAATCACCTTCACGCCAATTTGCGCCATATCCGCCTGAATAAGCTCGGCGGTTTTCAGCGGGCTGGGATTCCAGGCCTGCGAGCTGGTTGGCACCCACAGCTTAAGCGTTAGATTTTCCAGCCCCAGGGCTTTCAGCCGGGCTCGGGCTTCCGTGGGGTTATATTCGGTGATCCTGGCGTCGTTATCGTAGGCCCAGGAGGCGCGAGGTAGCATAGACGCGGCGGTTTCCGCCGTGCCGTAGTAGATCGACTGCATCAGGCGCTGATTATTGATGGCCAGCGCCAGCGCATGGCGTACCTCAGGATTATCAAGCGGCGGCTTAGCGGTGTTAAACGCCAGCCAGGCGATGTTCATTCCCGGGCGCAGGGTCAGGCGCAGACGCGGGTCGTCACGCAGAATAGAGAGCTGGCTTGCTGCGGGCCAGGCCAGCACGTCGCACTCGCCGGTTAGCAGTTTTGACAAGCGGCCGGTACCGCCGGAGCCAAGATCGACCACCACCTGCGGCATCAGCGGTTTACCGCGCCAGTAGGCCGGATGGCGCTGCAGGCGAATGTACTGACCGCTGCGATACTCCTCCAACTGGAACGGACCGGTGCCGACCGGTTGCCGGTCTATCAGTTCCTGGCGATCGTTCTGCGCCAGCTTCGCGGCATACTCTGCCGACATCACCGAGGCGTAGTGGGTGGCCAGGTGCCACAGGAACGAGGCGTCCGGGCGTTTGAGGCGAAACTCGACGGTGTGACTATCCAGCTTACGCACGCTTTCCACGCTGTCGGCAAACTGTAAGCTATCGAAATAGGGAAAGCTGCTGCCGTTAACGTTGTGCCACGGGTGGTCGCGATTAAATATCCGGCCAAAGGTGAAAATGACGTCATCGGCATTAAAATTGCGGGTCGGTTTGAACCAGGCGGTGGTCTGAAAAGGCACGTTGTTGCGCAGGTGGAAGCGGTAGGTTGCGCCGTTGTCCAGCACCTCCCAGCTTTCTGCCAGTTCGGGAACCAGGCGATAAGTATAGGGATCGACGTCAAGCAACCGGTCGTAGAGCTGGGCGGCCAGGGTATCGACAATCAGGCCGCTGCTGACCTTTTGCGGGTTGAAAGTGTTGACCTGACCGCTCACGCAATAAACGAAGCCGCTATCGCGAATATCCGCGTGCGCAGGCAGCGCTGGCGCGGCAAAAGCTTGCCCGTACAGCATACATACCGCTGCCAGGAGAGAAGACAATTTCAGGCGCATAGTTTCTTTTTGATTATAGAGCAAGGCTCTATCTTATTAATATTAAATAACATTTACCACCACCTTCTTGGTCATGGAGATAATATAAGCGAGGGCTGCGTCGGTTATTTGACCAACTGATTCAAATTCATACCGCTTATTAACTTCGAGTATACCTCGTAAATCATCCGACGTTTGTCATCAGGCAAGCGAGGGGTTGAGCAAAGCGTATTTTCGATTCATCTGCCGCACGGCTTGAGGAAGCTATGGGTGTTGAGCATGGCGCTTATTTGCGTCGAAGCCCCGATATCCGCCACATGGTATCTTTTTATTGGCTGTTTCTCCAGCCAGCCGTGGCTGCAATGCTGGCTGGGGTCGAGGCGCTACAGGGGAAGGAGTCGGTTATAGCGGGCGATATAATCTTTGGGATTAATTTCCAGCTTTTCGCCATCGTGATGGTGGGCAACATAAGTACGCAGTACCAGGCCGCTGTTTTGCGGCGTAATTGTCCAGCCCTGTTGACGATATGCATCTTCGGTTGAGCGGATAAGCAGGTCCGAAAAGATCATCATGACCGAGAGCGCCGGCGCGCGGTGGCTTTTCATGGTATGGACCAGGCTGACGTGCGCCGCATAGCGGCCGAGCGTTGAAGGATTAACCGGAATCATCTTTATTTTCAGTCCATTGAGTCATGATGCGCTGATGATAGTTCACATGAGGATATCTTGCTAGTTACAATTTTTTAACCGCATGCGAACGGGCTGCCGCGCAAGCAAAAGCTATTTTTCACGGCACAGGCCGCCTGCAGAAAGAAGCAGGGCGGTGACGCTGTCACTTTTTAATCGCCGAGCGGCGTGAATTCATAAAGCGCCAGCGCATTGCTCTCCAGCGAATCGACAAGCTGCCAGCGGTCGCTATCGGGCGTCTCTTCACTGACGCGCAGCGCCGGACGCGCTCTGTGCATCAGCCAGCGATAGTCCTCATCGTCCGGCCCGCTTTGGCTGCGAAAGGCCTCAAACAGCGGGAAGAGCGCGCCATGGTGCCGATCGAACAGATGATGTTTGATTCGCCAGCGTCCTTCAAGGCCGAGCAGCCGCACGCTCCAGGGCTGACTAAAGCGCTGGATAAACGCCTCCTCGCTGGAAAGCCAGGGATTGAAAACCACGGTATTGCGCAGCAGTAGCTGATAATGGCCGTTATGGCGCAGCAGCAGCAAGTTCTTGTCGTTGATCACCACCTCGCCCCGCAGCCTTCGCCACAGCCATAGCACCCAGTAGACCGGTCGCGGCAGACCGTGGAGATAGTGCAGCGCCAGGCTGGAAGTATCCAGCTTGCCGTTGGCGCGGGCTTCCCCCTGCAGCCCTGAATTCAGCCAGAACCCCGCGAGCCAAACCTGATCCGCCAGTCCCAGCAGATTATCCATCAGCAGCGCGCCGCGAAAGAAACGGCAGTTGGTATCGCGGGTATCGCCAGTGAGGGTATTCCACGAGAGCAGCCAAAGCGGCAGCAGGAGCTGCCGCTGGCGCAGCGCGCTATGAAGTTTGCGCAATTTGTGTACCGGATAGTTTTCGCTGGCGGCCAGTTTCTGGCTATCCACCTGCGCGAGATCCAGCAGTTCATTAGCATCGGCCTGGCAGGCCAGAAAATCCGCCTCGACCAGCAGCGGTGAACGCAGAAGGGGATCGTCCTCCACCTGTTGAGGAAAACGGTGCCAGATCCCCAGCGCCGACTGCGGCGATAGCCTCTGCAGGATCGCCTTTTGTTGCCGCCAGGCGTGCTGGCGGGCCTCGTCGCTGGCCTGAGGGGACCAGTGCCAGACGAAGTGCCAGCTGGCGAGGGTTGCCGGCGGAAAATGGTTAGCGGACAGAGAGAGAAAACGTTGCAGCAGGTCGCCGCGGGTGGTGAGTCCGGTATGCAGTATCACCGCCCAGCCCTGGGTCGCCAGCCAGCTAAAAATGCGCTGCAGGTTATACCAGCAGGCATACCCGGCCATTTGCGGATCGTCCCAGCCGGTGCCGAACAGGCGGCTGCTGAGAAACGGATCGTGAATATCGATGGCGAATATCGGCAGCGCGTCGTGCAGCTGTTCCAGTTCGCGGCGGACATCCTCGCGCAACAGGTCGTCCAGTTCACGAACGGTAATCACCATTCGGGTGTGACGCAGCGGCGCGGCGCGCGCCGGGAGTTCGCGAACATCGAGATGGCGGGTTTGTTGGGGGCTGAGCCGCAGCGGCGGGCTATCCAGACCGTAGGTTTGCGGCGCGTTGAGCCGGGCGTACAGCCGATCGATTGACACCGGCTGCCATCGCTCGGTCTGCTGTAGGTGCGGGCGGGGAGATTCGACCGCCGTCTGCGGGTGCCGCTGGCGGAACTGGCGCGGCGTCAGGCCGTGCTCGCGTTTAAACAGGTCGCTCATCACCCGGCTGCTCGCAAAGCCCTGCTGCTGAGCGATCTGCTGTATCGATTGACGCGTCGTCGTCAGCTGCTCCGCGGCTTTGCGCAGGCGCAGCCCGGTGATGTACTGCATAAAGCTGACGCCCACCTCTTTGCGGAACAGACGCGAGAGCCAGGCCTCAGAAACAAACTCCGCGGCGGCTATCTCCTGCAGCGACAGGCGCCGTTGATAGTTGGCGTCGATTCGCGCCACCACTCTGTTAATTCGCTGGCTCCAGCGTTCGGCTCCGCGAGACGCCTGGGCGGTGAGGGGACGGCTGAAGCGTGACGCCAGCAGGAGAGCAATTTCGCTAAGCCAGCGGTTGGCCTCCAGCCGGTAGTGGGCCTGCGGATTGACCAGACCGAGGACCAGCAGCTGGCGCATCAGGTAGCGCAGGGTGTCTTCGGCATCGCGGGTTTCGCTGCTGCTCTGGTAGGCGGAGGCAAAAAAATCGCCGTCGAGGCGGGTCAGCCATCCGGCGTTCAGCGACAGCGCCATCACGACGTTCGCCGTCTTGCTGTGCAGGCTCCAGCGGCGATGACGATTTACGATCGCCAGTTCATCGGCCTGCAGGTACCGACTCTTCTCGCTATCGCGGAGTTCGACGCTGCCCTCAAGCAGCCATAACAGCGTCAGAGCATCGTTTTCCTGCTGGCTCAGCTGCCGGATATCGCGAACCACAACCTGAAAGTCGCCTGAATGATGCTCCACCGTCGCCTCCTGAAGACAAAAAACAGCACGTCATTTTTTGTCATAACCGTTTTGTATGAAAAACACTCATTAATAATCCGTCACTATAAAACAAAAAAGCGCATTTTAAAGCCAACAGGGATGCATAAACTCGAAAGTGTCGTGCAAACACAACACAGGAATAATAAAAATGACACACCCGATTATTGAGGCATTACAGGTTAACGAGGCGCAGTTTGTCGCGCTTCGCCGCCGTTTCCATCAGCAGCCGGAAATTGGTTTTGAAGAGCATAAAACCAGCGAAGAGGTTGCCCGCCTGCTCGGCGAATGGGGCTATCAGGTTCACCGCGGTCTGGCGGGCACCGGCGTGGTCGGTACTTTACGCGTCGGTGAGGGTAAAAAACGGTTGGGGCTACGGGCGGATATGGACGCGCTGCCGATGCAGGAGATGAGCGGCAAAGCGTGGGCCAGCCGGGTCGACGGTCGTTTTCACGGCTGCGGCCACGACGGCCATACCACCACGCTATTGTACGCCGCGGAATATCTGGCGCGCACCCGGCAGTTTAACGGCACCCTGCAGCTTATCTTTCAGCCTGCTGAGGAGTTGCTCTACGGCGGTCGGGTCATGCTGGAAGACGGCCTGTTTGACCAGTTCCCCTGCGATGCCATTTTTGGACTGCATAATATGCCGGGGCAGCCGTTAGGCAGAATCGGCCTGCACGATGGGGCGATGATGGCCTCCTCGGACACTCTCCATATTGAAGTCAAAGGGGTGGGCGGACACGGCGCGGTACCGGAGCATACCGTTGACGCCACGCTGGTTGCCTGTCATATCACCCTGGCGCTGCAATCCATTGTTTCCCGAAACATCACGCCGTTTGAACCAGCGGTCGTAACCGTGGGCAGTATTCAGGCCGGGCACGCCCCGAACATTATCAACGACAAGGTGTTAATGAAGCTCACGGTGCGCACCTTAAACGAACAGGTTCGCGAGACCGTCCTGCAGCGCATTCACGATATCGCCGTTGCTCAGGCCGAGAGCTTTAACGCCAGCGCCGCCTTAACCCACGTTAACGGCAGCCCGGTTTTAAGGAACGATCCGGCTGCCAATGAGATGGTCCGCAGGGTGGCGACCGTGCTGTTTGGCGAGGCGCAGGTCGGCGAGGTGAAGCCGTTTATGGGCAGCGAAGATTTTGCTTTTATGCTCGAGCGCAATCCGAACGGCTGCTATTTCACCATCGGGGCCGGGGACGAAGCGGATCGCTGCATGGTGCATAACCCGGGATACGACTTCAACGATGCGCTGTTGCTGAAAGGCGCCGCGCTGTGGTGCGCTCTGACGGAACACTATTTGCGTTAATGTCCGCAACGAAGAGGACCCTGCTATGAGTTCTGTATCGCTAAGCGAAGCGCAGTTCGTCGGCACCGATCGTCTGCTGGCGGGTATTGTATTGAGCGTTCTGACCTTCTGGCTGTTTGCCCAGTCGGTGATTAACGTGGTTCCGGCGATGAAGAGCAGCCTCGATATTTCGCTGGAAACCCTGACCCTGGCGGTGAGCCTGAGCGCCTTGTTCAGCGGCTGCTTCGTGGTCGCCAGCGGCGGGCTGGCGGATAAATTCGGCCGCATGCGCATGACTACCCTGGGCCTGATCCTCAGCATTGTCGGTAGCGCAATGCTGGTGCTCTCTCAGGGACCCGCGCTGTTCCTGGCGGGGCGCGTTTTACAGGGGCTGTCGGCCGCCTGCATCATGCCGGCGACGCTGGCGTTAATTAAAACCTGGTATGAAGGCAAAGCGCGCCAGCGGGCGGTCAGCTTCTGGGTCATCGGCTCGTGGGGCGGCAGCGGTCTGTGCTCGTTTGTCGGCGGGGCGATCGCCACCGGTCTGGGCTGGCGCTGGATCTTTGTTTTCTCCATCGCGGTAGCGCTGGCGGCGCTGTTTTTGCTGCGCGGTACGCCGGAAAGCCGCAGCGCCAGCGCGCAGCAGCATAAGCTGGACATCAGCGGTCTGCTCAGCCTGATCCTTGCGCTGGTGCTGTTAAATCTGTTTATCAGCAAAGGCCACGGCTGGGGCTGGACCAGCGCAACCTCGCTGGCGATGCTGGCCGGCGCGCTGGCATCGGGGCTGTTTTTTATCCGCAGCGGCCAGCGTAAGGGCGACGCGGCGCTGATTGATTTCGCGCTGTTTCGCAACCGGGCCTACAGCGCCGCGGTGTTGTCGAACTTTATGCTCAACGGCGCCATCGGTACGATGATGATTGCCAGCATCTGGCTCCAGCAGGGGCATCATCTGAGCCCGCTGGAGAGCGGAATGATGACGCTCGGCTATCTGGTTACCGTGCTGGCGATGATTCGGGTGGGCGAGAAGCTGTTGCAACGCTACGGCGCGCGTTTGCCGATGATGAGCGGCCCGGTCTTTACCGCGGTCGGTATTCTTCTTATCTCCTGCACCTTTCTCGATAAATCGACCTATATCGTTACGGTCTTTTTCAGCAACGTGCTGTTTGGCTTCGGCCTGGGCTGCTACGCCACCCCGTCCACGGATACCGCGGTGGTTAACGCTCCCGAGAATAAGGTAGGCGTGGCCTCAGGGATCTATAAGATGGGCAGTTCGCTCGGCGGGGCGATGGGCATTGCGGTGACAGCGTCACTTTTTGCGCTGTTTTTACCGCTCGGCATGGCCAGCGCGGCGCAGTATGCGCTGTGGTTTAACGCCGCGCTCTGCCTGGGTTCAATGGCGGTGAGCGCGCTGCTGCTTCCGCGTACAGGTCAAAGCTGATGCTTTTTCAGCAGCGCCCGCAGCTGGTGGTAGGTTAGCCCCAGCAGTTCGGCCGCCTGCTTTTGATTGTACTTCGCCTGTTCGAGGCTTCTCTCGAGCAGGCTTTTTTCTTGCTCCTGCTGGAAAGCGCGTAAATCGAGCGGCAGCGTGGGGCCAGGCGTCTTCTCCACTTCGACGGGCGTTGCCGTGTGCTGCTGGCGGAAGGGGTTAATAATAATATTATCCAGCTCGCGCTCGCTGCTGCCGTGGCGGTAGACCGAGCGTTCAACCACGTTTTTTAATTCACGGATATTCCCCGGCCAGCGGTAGTTCTGCAGCGTCACGGCGGCACGTTCGCTAAAGCCGGGAAACAGCGGCAGTCCGAGCTCGCGGCACATCTGGATAGCAAACTGGGTGGCGAGCAGCATGATGTCGCTCTGGCGCTCGCGCAGCGGCGGCAGCTGCACCACATCAAAGGCCAGACGGTCGAGAAGGTCGGCGCGAAAAAGTCCGTCTTCCACCATTTGCGGCAGATCGGCGTTGGTCGCACACACCAGGCGGACGTTAACCTGTAGCGGCTGGCTGCCGCCGACGCGCTCCAGTTCGCCATACTCAATCACGCGCAGCAGTTTTTCCTGTACCAGCATCGGCGCGGTGGCCAGCTCATCGAGAAACAGGGTACCGCCGTCGGCGCGCTCGAAGCGCCCCGGGTGACGTTTACTGGCCCCCGTAAAGGCGCCGGCCTCATGCCCGAACAGCTCCGAATCGAGCAGATTTTCATTGAGCGCCGCGCAGTTCAGGGAGATAAACGGCCCCTGCCAGCGGGAAGAGAGGAAGTGCAGACGGCTGGCGATCAGCTCCTTGCCGGTTCCGCGCTCGCCAATCACCAGCACCGGTTTATCGAGCGGCGCCAGTCTTGAGACCTGCTCCAGCACCTCAAGAAAGCTATTGGCCTCGCCGAGCAGGTTGTCCTTGTAATCCGCCATGATGAATTTCGCCATTTAGTAGTGTGATTCACCAGGTCACTTTAGCAATGCGCTGGCCAGATAACAACCACTTCCATTAAAATCAATAAGATAAAAACTTGGCACGGCATTTGTATTAGTCATGGCACAGGCCGGTGCCTGACACCAGAACTATGAGGATTGAAATTATGGGTATTTTTTCTCGTTTTGCCGACATCGTGAACGCCAACATTAACTCTCTGCTGGAGAAAGCGGAAGATCCCCAGAAGCTGGTTCGGCTGATGATCCAGGAGATGGAAGACACGCTGGTTGAAGTCCGTTCGACCTCGGCGCGGGCGTTGGCTGAAAAGAAACAGCTGAGCCGTCGTATTGAACAGGCCGTTGCCCAGCAGGCGGAATGGCAGGAAAAAGCCGAACTGGCGCTGCGTAAAGAGAAAGAGGATCTGGCCCGTGCGGCGCTGATCGAAAAGCAGAAGCTGACCGACCTTATCGGCAGCCTGGAAAACGAAGCGCAGCTGGTTGATGAAACGCTGGCGCGGATGAAAAAAGAGATTGGCGAGCTGGAAAACAAACTCAGCGAAACCCGCGCCCGTCAGCAGGCGCTGATGCTGCGTCATCAGGCCGCGAGCTCCTCCCGCGACGTTCGCCGTCAGCTGGACAGCGGCAAGATTGGCGAGGCGATGGCGCGTTTTGAATCGTTTGAACGCCGTATCGATCATATGGAAGCCGAAGCCGAAAGCCACCGCTTCGGTAAAGATAAATCGCTGGATCAGCAGTTCGCCGATCTGAAAGCGGACGATGAAATCAGCGAGCAGCTGGCGGCGTTGAAAGCCAAAATGAATCAAAATAACCAGTAATGTCTTCGGGCGGCACCAAGACGTGCCGCCGCCATCAGCAAGGAGTTCACATGAGCATGCTTTTTCTCGCCATCCCTTTGACGTTGTTTGTGCTGTTTGTTTTGCCGGTCTGGCTCTGGCTGCATTACAACAACCGCACCGCCAGCGGCAGCTTATCGCAGAATGAACAGCAGCGCCTGCTGCAGCTGACCGATGACGCAAAGCGCATGCGCGAGCGTATTCAGGCGCTGGAGGCGATTCTTGACGCTGAACATCCGAACTGGAGAGAGAAATAATGAGCGGACTGGATCTGAGTAAAAAACTGTGGCGCATTCCGCAGCAGGGCATGGTGAAAGGGGTTTGCGCCGGCATTGCGCAGTACCTGGACGTGCCGGTTAAGCTGGTGCGACTGATTACCGTACTGGCAATGATTTTTGGCCTGTTCCTGTTTGTGGTGGTGGCCTACATCATTCTCTCGTTTGCGCTGGATCCGATGCCGGAAAGCGAGCTGCATGGTGAAAAAACACCGAGCAGCGGAGAGCTGTTGGCCGCCGCGGATAAGGAGCTGGCAGCAGGGGAGCGTCGTCTGCGTGAAATGGAGCGCTACGTCACTTCCGACACCTTTTCGCTACGCAGTCGTTTTCGCCAGCTATAACTGAAAATTGAGGTTTGAGGTTAATGATGAACATGAAATGGCAGCAGGCCGGGCAAAAAGTCAAACCGGGTCTGAAAATCGCAGGCAAGCTGGTGCTGCTCACCGCGCTGCGCTACGGCCCGGCGGGCGTCGCTGGCTGGGCGGTAAAATCCGTCGCGCGTCGGCCGCTGAAAATGCTGCTGATGCTTGTTCTGGAACCGATACTCAGCCGGGCGGCGCAGCGGTTTTCTAAACGTCGCGGATGGCGTATGTTATGAGTGCCTAAAAACTCACTCTATCAGGATGATAAAATGCGAAAACTGCTTTTGGGTTTAGCGCTGGCCATGGCCTTACCCGCCTTCGCGGCGGAACACTGGATTGACGTCCGCGTTCCGCAGCAGTACCAAAAAGAACACGTCGACGGGGCGGTGAATATTCCGCTGGCGGATTTAAAAACGCGGATTGCGGCTGAAGTACCGGATAAAAACGATACCATTCACGTCTATTGCAACGTTGGCCGGCAATCTGGCCAGGCTCAGCAGATGCTGAGCGAAATGGGCTACACGCAGGTGGTGAATGCCGGCGGCCTCAGTCAGATCGCCAGGCCGAAAAGCGCCAGCAAATAATCTTCAGCCCCGTCGCAGCGGGGCTATTGCACTTTATAATTAGCCCTCATGTCTATTTCCCTCGTTCTTCAGGCTCAACAGGATGGCGATGAAGCGACTCAAAACAGAATTTAATGCGCTGGTGAATCGTGGGGTTGACCGGCATCTCCGCCTGGCCGTCACCGGCCTTAGCCGCAGCGGCAAGACCGCCTTTATCACCGCGCTGGTGAATCAACTGCTCAATATTCACGCCGGGGCGCGGCTGCCGCTGCTCAGCGCAGCGCGTGAAGAACGCCTGCTGGGCGTTAAGCGCGTCCCGCAGCGGGATTTCGGCATTCCGCGTTTTACCTATGACGAAGGGCTGGCCCAGCTGTACGGTCAGCCGCCGGTCTGGCCGACGCCCACCCGCGGCGTTAGCGAAATCCGCCTCGCTCTGCGCTATCGCTCCAACGATTCGCTGCTGCGCCATTTTAAAGAGACCTCGACCCTCTACCTGGAGATTGTCGACTATCCCGGCGAGTGGCTGCTGGATCTGCCGATGCTGGCCCAGGACTATCTGACCTGGTCACGGCAGATGACCGGATTACTGCAGGGGCAGAGGGCGGAGTGGTCAGCGCGCTGGCGGCAGCTATGCGAAGGACTGGATCCGCTGGCGCCCGCCGATGAAACCCGTCTGGCAGAGATCGCCGCGGCGTGGACCGACTATCTGCATACCTGTAAGCGCGAAGGGATGCACTTCATTCAACCGGGGCGCTTTGTGCTGCCCGGCGAAATGGCCGGCGCGCCGGCGCTGCAGTTCTTCCCCTGGCCGGACGTTGATGCCGCCGGTGAAGCTAAGCTGGCGCAGGCGGACAAACAGACCAATGCCGGAATGCTGCGCGAGCGTTTTAAATACTACTGCGAGAAAGTGGTTAAGGGCTTCTACAAAGATCACTTCCTGCGCTTCGATCGGCAGATCGTGCTGGTGGATTGCCTGCAGCCGCTTAATAGCGGGCCGCAGGCGTTTAACGACATGCGTCTCGCGCTGACGCAGCTGATGCAAAGCTTCCACTACGGGCAGCGCACGCTGTTTCGTCGCCTGTTCTCACCGGTTATCGATAAGCTGCTGTTCGCCGCGACCAAAGCCGATCACGTCACCGTCGATCAGCACAGCAATATGGTGTCGCTGCTGCAGCAGCTGATTCAGGATGCCTGGCAGAACGCGGCGTTTGAAGGCATCAGCATGGATTGTCTGGGGCTGGCGTCGATTCAGGCGACGCAGAGCGGCCTTATCGAGGTGAACGGCGAGAAGATCCCTGCGCTGCGGGGGCATCGGCTAAGCGACGGACAGCCGCTGACCGTCTATCCCGGCGAAGTGCCCGCGCGCCTGCCGGGTCAGACCTTCTGGGAGCAGCAGGGCTTTCAGTTTGAAAACTTTCGCCCGCAGGTGATGGACGTTGATAAACCGCTGCCGCATATTCGCCTCGACGCGGCGCTGGAATTTTTGATCGGAGATAAATTGCGATGACCGAACCTTTAAAACCGCGTATCGATTTCGATGGCCCGCTGGAGGTGGAAAAGGCGCAAATTCTGAAATCCGCGCGCGCTTTTGACGGCGCCGATGCGGAGAAGTTCGCTCCGGTGCGGCTCGACGCGCCGGAAGAAGAAGAGGGTGCGGCGGAAGCGGTGGTGGAATCGGTGCTGCGACCTAAGCGCAGCCTGTGGCGAAAGATGGTCAGCGCCGGGCTGGCGATTTTTGGCGTCAGCGTCGTGGCGCAGGGGGTGCAGTGGACGATGACCGCCTGGCAAACGCAGGACTGGATAGCCCTCGGCGGCTGCGCTGCCGGCGCGCTGATCGTCGGCGCGGGCGTCGGTTCGGTGGCGACCGAATGGCGCCGGCTGTGGCGGCTACGCCAGCGCGCCCACGAGCGCGATGAGGCGCGGGACCTGATGCACAGCCATGCGGTTGGCAAAGGGCGCGCCTTTTGCGAAAAGCTGGCCCGGCAGGCGGGGCTGGATCACTCGCACCCGGCGCTGCAGCGCTGGTATGCGGCGATCCATGAAACGCAAAACGATCGTGAAGTGGTGAGCCTGTACGCGCAGATCGTGCAGCCGGTACTGGATGCGCAGGCGCGGCGTGAGATTAGCCGTTCGGCGGCGGAATCGACGCTGATGATTGCCGTCAGCCCGCTGGCGCTGGTGGATATGGCATTTATCGCCTGGCGTAATTTACGTCTGATCAACCGCATCGCCACTCTGTACGGTATTGAACTGGGCTATTACAGCCGCCTGCGCCTGTTCCGTCTGGTGCTGTTGAATATCGCTTTTGCCGGCGCCAGCGAGCTGGTGCGGGAAGTCGGGATGGACTGGATGTCGCAGGATCTCGCGGCCAGGCTATCGGCGCGCGCGGCGCAGGGAATTGGCGCCGGTCTGCTGACGGCGCGGCTGGGTATTAAGGCGATGGAGCTGTGCCGTCCGCTGCCGTGGATCGCCGACGATAAACCGCGGCTGGGGGATTTTCGCCGCGAGCTGATCGGCCAGCTAAAAGAGACGTTGCAGAAGAGCAAAAGCGGCGCGGAAAAATAAGTCGTTTAAGCATTCCCGGCTTGCGGCGTGAACGCCTTAGCCGGGCTACCGTTTCACAGAAGGCTGTAACCTGTAGCCCGGCTACGCGAAGCGCAAGCCGGGGAGAAAAGCAGAAGCGATGATAGCCGCTTATCTCATCGTCATTTTTCCTCTGAGCGCCTAACTTTACGGCAGAAAGGCCATTTTTCCGCCATACTGTCAATAATTGTTGACAGCTATCTTCACGCCAGCAAATAACTGTCCTATTATTCATCGGTTATTGGCCTCTTTAGGGTGAAAACGCCTATGCGTCTTGAAGTCTTTTGTGAAGACCGTCTTGGTCTGACTCGTGAATTGCTCGATTTACTGGTGCTGCGCGGTATCGACCTGCGGGGCATCGATATTGACCCTATTGGCCGAATTTATCTCAACTTCGCCGAGCTGGATTTCGCCAGCTTCAGCAGCCTGATGGCGGAAATTCGTCGTATCGCCGGCGTCACCGACGTGCGCACCGTGGCGTGGATGCCGTCAGAGCGCGAACATCTGGCGCTCAGCGCGCTGCTGGTGGCGATGCCTGAGCCGGTGCTGTCTCTCGACACCAAAGGAAAAGTCGAACTGGCTAACCCGGCCAGCTGCCAGCTGTTTGGCCAGAGTCAGGAGAAGCTGCGCAGCCACCCGGTCGCGCAGCTGATTACCGATTTTAACGTCCAGCGCTGGCTGGAAAACAGTCCGCAGGAGTCCCACGCCGAGCACGTGGTGGTTAACGGACAGAACTTCCTGCTGGAGATCACCCCGGTTTATCTCGAAGGCGAACACGGCGAGAAGGTACTGACCGGCGCGGTAGCGATGCTGCGTTCGACGGTCCGTATGGGGCGCCAGCTGCAAACGATGACCATTCAGGACACCAGCGCCTTTAGCCAGATCCTCGCCGTAGGCCCGAAAATGCGCCACGTTGTCGAGCAGGCCCGTAAGCTGGCCATGCTCAGCGCGCCGCTGCTGATCGTCGGTGATACCGGCACAGGGAAAGATTTGCTGGCCCACGCCTGCCATCTGGCCAGCCCGCGCGCGGGGAAACCTTACCTGGCGCTGAACTGCGGCTCCATCCCGGAAGACGCGGTGGAAAGCGAGCTTTTCGGCGACGCCGTTCAGGGCAAGAAAGGCTTCTTCGAGCAGGCTAACGGCGGCTCGGTTTTGCTGGATGAAATTGGCGAAATGTCGCCGCGCATGCAGACTAAACTGCTGCGCTTCCTTAACGATGGAACATTCCGCCGCGTTGGTGAAGATCATGAAGTCCACGTTGATGTCCGGGTGATCTGCGCTACCCAGAAAAACCTGGTGGAGCTGGTGCAAAAAGGGCTGTTCCGCGAGGACCTCTACTATCGTCTTAACGTCCTGACCCTGTATCTGCCGCCGCTGCGCGATTGCCCGCAGGACATCATGCCGCTGACCGAGCTGTTCGTGGCGCGTTTTGCCGATGAGCAGGGCATCCCGCGGCCGAAACTCTCCGCTGATTTGAACAGCGTTTTGATGCGCTACAGCTGGCCGGGCAACGTGCGCCAGCTCAAAAATGCGATCTATCGCGCGCTGACGCAGCTGGACGGTTTCGAGCTGCGCCCTCAGGATATTCTGCTGCCGGATCACGATGTCTCCTCGCTGGCGGTAGGCGAAGAAGCGATGGAAGGCTCGCTGGATGATATTACCCGCCGTTTCGAACGCTCGGTGCTCACCCAGCTTTATCGCAGCTTCCCCAGCACGCGTAAGCTGGCCAAGCGTCTTGGCGTCTCGCATACCGCCATCGCCAACAAGCTGCGTGAATATGGCCTGAGCCAGAAAAAGGGCGATGAGTAATGCCCGTCGGCCGGCTGCCTGCGCCGCCGGCCGGCATTTCCAGAAAAGGGAGGGGGGCTGGCGTCAAATGAATCGGTATATACTGCGTTTTTACCCTCTTTATGGCAGGCATACGCATGTGGATCTGGCGTAGTCATTTTTTTCAATGGATGAAACTGCTGGCGCTCTCCAGCGCGATCTCTTTTGTGCTGTTCTGGTTTCACCTTCCCGCCGCGCTGCTGCTGGGGCCGATGATTGCCGGCATCAGCCTGAGCCTGCGCGGTGCGGAAATTCGCGTTCCCCGTCCCTTTTTTATTGCCGCCCAGGCGATTATCGGCTGCATGATTGCCCGCAGCCTGACGCCCTCCATTTTCGGCGTTCTGCTGGCAAACTGGGCGCTGGTGCTGCTGATTCTCTTTTCCACGCTCGCTATCAGCGCGCTGGCGGGATGGCTGCTGGTGCGCTACAGCGATCTGCCCGGCGCCACCGGAGCGTGGGGGAGTTCGCCGGGCGGCGCCTCGGCGATGGTGATTATGGCCCAAGAGTACGGCGCCGACGTTCGACTGGTGGCGCTGATGCAGTATTTGCGCGTACTTTTTGTTGCCGGCGCCGCGGCGCTGGTGGTTCGCGTTGCGCTCGGCGGCGAAGCCCAGGAGATGACTCAGCAGGTCGCCTGGTTTCCCCCGATAAGCTGGCAGCTACCGCTTACGCTGCTGGTGACGGCGGCAGCGGGATGGCTGGGGCTGCGTCTGCGCTTTCCGTCCGGTGCGATGCTTTTCCCGATGCTGCTCGGCGCGCTGGTGCAGGGAGAAGGTTGGCTGCAGCTTGAACTCCCCGAGTGGCTGCTGGCGCTGGCTTATGCCGCCGTTGGCTGGAGCGTTGGTCTAAAGTTTAATAAACAGATTTTCCTGCTGGCGCTGAAAACCCTGCCGCAGATCCTGGCATCGATTATCGGCCTGATCCTGCTGTGCGCGCTGATGGCTTATGGGCTGACGCAGATTTTGCCGCTGGACTTTATGACCGCCTATCTGGCAACCAGTCCGGGCGGACTGGACACGGTAGCGATTATCGCCGCCGGTACGCGGGCGGATATATCGTTTATTATGGCAATGCAGACGCTGCGCCTGTTCACCATCTTGCTGACCGGCCCGGCGATTGCGCGCTTCATCTCCCGCTATGCGGCGCGGCAATAAAAAAAGCCCCCGGTTAACGAGGGCTTATATTACCTGGCGGGGAAATTACGCTTTCAGCGCGGCCAGGGCTGCGTCGTAGTCCGGCTCTTCGGTGATTTCATTCACCAGCTGGCTGTAAACAACCTGGTCATTTTCATCAATGACGACCACAGCACGCGCCGCCAGACCGGCCAGCGGGCCCGCGGAGATAGCGACGCCGTAGTCGGCCAGGAACTGCGCGCCGCGCAGGGTGGACAGAGTGACAACGTTGTTCAGGCCTTCAGCGCCGCAGAAGCGAGACTGCGCGAACGGCAGGTCAGCGGAAATGCACAGCACGACGGTGTTGTCCAGTTCAGACGCCAGCTGGTTAAATTTACGTACCGATGCCGCGCAAACGCCGGTATCGATGCTTGGGAAAATGTTCAGCACTTTACGGGAGCCGGCGAACTGGCTCAGCGCGACGTCAGAGAGATCTTTGGCCACCAGCGTAAACGGCTGCGCTTTAGCGCCTGCCTGCGGAATGGTGCCTTGAACAGAAACGGGGTTGCCCTGGAAATGCACGGTTTGTGACATGGTTATCTTCCTGTTTACATATAGTTAACGTCGCGGCTAGTGTATGACATCCGTCATCAGCACGGCAAATCCTTTTAATACTTACCTGCGAGGTTCAGGGAATGCGAAATCTGCGAGTCTATGAAGAAGCCTGGCCGTTACATACTCCGTTTGTGATCGCCCGCGGCAGCCGCAGCGAGGCAAAAGTCGTGGTGGTGGAGATTGAAGAGAATGGCGTCAAGGGGACAGGTGAGTGCACGCCCTATCCTCGTTACGGAGAGAGTATAGCCTCGGTGATGGCGCAGATTATGGCGATTGGCGAACAGATTGAACGCGGCGTCTCTCGTGAGCAGATTCAGCACCTGCTGCCCCCCGGGGCCGCGCGTAACGCCGTGGACTGCGCGCTCTGGGACTGTCAGGCGCGCAGCGCGGGTAAGAGCATCGCGCAGCTGTTGGGCGTGACGCTGCCCAACCGGGTGGTTACGGCGCAAACGGTGGTTATCGGCACGCCGGACCAGATGGCGGCCAGCGCGGCGGCGCTGTGGGAAAAAGGGGCCACGTTGCTGAAAGTGAAGCTCGACGATCATCTGATTAGCGAGCGGTTGATTGCCATTCGTGAAGCGGTTCCACAGGCAACGCTCATCGTCGATGCCAACGAAGCCTGGCGCAGCGATGGCCTGGCCGAACGCTGTCAGCTGCTGGCGGATATCGGCGTGGCGATGCTGGAACAGCCGCTTCCGGCTGGGGCCGATGAAGCGCTGGAGAATTTTATCCACCCGCTGCCCATTTGCGCCGATGAGAGCTGTCATACGCGCGACAGCCTGGCGGCGCTGCGCGGCCGCTATGAGATGGTCAATATCAAACTGGATAAGACCGGCGGTCTGACCGAAGCGCTGTTATTGGCTGAGGAGGCGGAGCGCCTGGGATTTGCGCGGATGCTGGGCTGCATGCTGTGTACCTCAAGAGCCATCAGCGCGGCGCTGCCGTTGGCGCCGCTGGCCCGTTTTGCCGACCTCGATGGCCCGACCTGGCTGGCGGTAGACGTTGAGCCGGCGCTGCATTTCAGCACCGGCGTGCTTCATCTTTGAGGATGCCAGTGCAGCAGGTCCGTCATCGCCTGAAGGTATTTATCCGTCGCCTCGTCGGCGGATATCGGCGGGAATTCGGCGGTGATGCAGGGCAGGCCGATATCCGCGCACCAGCTGCCAAAGGAGCCGGGCGTTTCATAGCCGACGCTGCCCACCAGCGGCAGGCTGAACGCCCCGGCAAGCCACTGCCCCAGCGCGCTGTGGCCGGGGTCTTCAATACAGGCCAGCGGATCGTGAAACGAGACCACCCACGCGGGATGGATCTGGTGGATCAGCTGGCAAAGCGCCTGGGTCTCCGGTTCTGAACCGGGTTTTTCGCCGGTGAGCAGAACCACATCGCGCTGTTCCGCCGCGCTGTTCCAGCGATAAACCGTTTCACCTTCTTTCCAGTTTGCCGCCGGAAAATTCCGGTTCAGGTCGATGCCGCGCGCGTTGGCGCGCAGCCCCAGCTGGCAACCGTCCGGGTTGACCGCCAGCACGACATGATGGCGGCGCAGCTCGGGTTTGAGCGTACGTAGCGCGCAGGAGAGGGTGACAATCGATGCGTTTTCATCGCCGTGGGTACCGGCAAGGATCAGGCCGCTGCGGCTGTCGGCCAGCGGTGCAGGGAACCACAGCAGCGGCGCGCCGAGGTGAGACTGGCCATAGCGTTGTGTGCCGGGCGGAAAATCACCGCGCTGAGGGCGAGGACGAGAAACGGGCATAGGGCATCCTGTTGTCAGGTTATTTTTCAGCAGTGTTGTGTAAAACCGTCCCGGAATCAAATAGTTTCCAGCGAGGACGAAATCAGCATATATGTCAACTTTCTTTCACAAGCCGTTTGCAATTTCAGGTGATGAAACAAATAATTATCGCACTGCCAGCTCTGGTTTTTTTATTTTAAAGGGGATCTTATGAAGTATCCTGTCACATTGACATGCGGCGCGCTGTGGTTAGCCAGCGTCTCTTCTCTTGCCTGGGCTGCCGATGTCCCGCCGGGCACCGTATTAGCCGAAAAACAGGTGCTGGTGCGGCACATTAAAGATGAACCCGCCTCCTTAGATCCCGCCAAAGCCGTCGGTCTGCCTGAAATTCAGGTTATCCGCGATCTTTTTGAAGGTTTAGTCAATCAGGATGAGAAAGGCAATCTGATCCCTGGTGTGGCGACTCGCTGGCAGAGCAATGATACTCGCGTCTGGACGTTTACCCTGCGCGATAACGCCCGCTGGTCCGACGGAACGCCGGTAACGGCGGAGGATTTCGTCTATAGCTGGCGGCGGCTGGTTGATCCCAAAACCACGTCCCCGTTTGCCTGGTTTGCTGCGCTGGCCGGAATCGCTAATGCGCAAAATATTATTGATGGTAAAGCCGCGCCGGATACCCTCGGCGTTACCGCCGTGGACGCGCGTACCTTGCGCGTGCAGCTGGATAAACCGCTGCCGTGGTTCAGCAATCTGACGGCGAGCTTTGCTTTCTATCCGGTGCAGAAGGCTAACGTGGAGAGCGGCGACAACTGGACCCGTCCGGGAAGCCTGATTGGCAACGGCGCGTATGTCTTAAAAGATCGCGTGGTGAATGAAAAGCTGGTGGTGGTTCCCAATACGCACTACTGGGATAACGGTAAAACGGTGATCCAGCAGGTCACATTTACGCCCATTAACCAGGAATCGGCGGCTACCAAACGTTATCTGGCCGGCGATATCGATATCACCGAGTCGTTCCCGAAAAATCTGTACCAGAAGCTGCTGAAGGATATTCCGGGGCAGGTCTATACCCCGCCGCAGCTGGGCACTTATTATTACGCGTTTAACACGCAGAAAGGGCCAACCGCCGATGAGCGCGTCCGCCTGGCGCTCAGCATGACTATCGATCGCCGTCTGATGGCGGAGAAAATTCTGGGTACCGGCGAGAAACCGGCCTGGCGCTTTACCCCGGACGTGACCGCTGGCTTTACCCCGCAGCCGACGCAAATCGAGAGCATGAGCCAGGCCGAGCTGAATGCCCAGGCCAAAGCGCTGCTGCAGGCGGCGGGCTACGGTCCGAACCGTCCGCTGAAGCTGACGCTGCTGTACAACACCTCGGAGAACCATCAGAAAATCGCGATTGCGGTGGCTTCCATGTGGAAGAAAAATCTGGGCGTCGACGTGAAGCTGCAAAATCAGGAGTGGAAAACTTATATCGACAGCCGAAATACCGGCAACTTCGATGTGATTCGCGCCTCATGGGTCGGGGATTACAACGAGCCGTCGACGTTCCTGTCGCTGCTCACCTCGACCCATAGCGGTAATATCTCCCGTTTCAACGATCCGGCCTACGACAAAATTCTGACCCAGGCGGCGCTGGAAACGTCGGAAAAGGCGCGCAATGACGATTACAACGCGGCGGAAAAAATTATTATGGCGAAAGCGCCCATCGCGCCGATTTATCAGTACACCAACGGGCGTCTGATTAAACCGTGGCTGAAAGGGTATCCGATAGCCAATCCGGAGGACGTGGCCTATAGCCGCACAATGTATATTGTGAAGCACTGATGGTATGGCATTGCCGATAATCTTTTTTAACTGCCATTAAAACCGATGCTGGCGCGATTTTTAGCGCCAGCATCGCCTTCAGACGGTAGTCCCCGATGATCCGTTCCGGCCTTTTATATTTGTCAGGCTTGCTACTGCAACAATTCGGCAAATTTCGCCAGCCATTGCGGATGAGCGGGCCAGGCGGGGGCAGTCACCAGATTGCCATCCACATGCGCCCGATCGATACCGATGTCGGCAAAATGTCCGCCACTGAGCCGCACTTCCGGCGCGCAGGCCGGATAGGCGCTGCAGGTGCGGCCTTTTAATACCCCCGCAGCCGCCAACAGCTGAGGGCCGTGGCAAACGGCAGCAATAGGTTTACGCGCTGCATCAAATGCCTGCACCAGTTTAAGCACTTCCGCATTCAGTCGCAGATATTCTGGCGCCCGGCCGCCGGGGATTAATAGTGCGTCGTAATCCTGTTCTTTCACCGTTGTAAAATCGGCGTTGAGAACAAAGCGGTGCCCGGGTTTCTCACTGTAGGTCTGGGCGCCGTCAAAATCATGGATCGCGGTCATAATGAAGTCGCCTTTTGTTTTATCTGGACAGACCGCATCAACCTGATGACCGATCATTTGTAATGCCTGAAACGGCACCATAGTTTCGTAATCTTCGGCAAGGTGTGGGCTTTGTACATTGTTGATACTGTACGGCCAAAGATGAACATGGTTAGCTATTTATGTATATGACTTATAACTATTATTTATTTTTTTCTGTCAAGTTATGAACATGGTTGTACATGATTTGATATTGTTGTTTATGTTCGTTCATGCGATATTGAGTACAGAATAAGTACATAAAATACCAAAATGGTGAGTACAGAAAACTAACATGGCAATCAGTGACACAAAGCTCCGCTCTATCTATGGTAAACCATATTCCGGGCCTGCTGAAATTACGGATTCAGACGGGCTTGGAATTCGCATAACCCCCAAAGGCGTGATCAGCTTTCAGTTTAGGTTCCGATGGGAAGGGAAGCAGAACCGAATGGGGCTCGGGCGTTACCCAGCGCTGACCCTGCGCGATGCCCGCAATATCGTTGCAGACCTGAGGGAGTCGGCAGACAAAGGCATTGACCCCCGAACGCTGGCTGGTGGCAACAAATCCAAGAGTAAGCCAACGGTAAAGGATTGCCTGGATTACTGGAAAGAAAATTACGTGGACGTAACGCTAAGAGCTAAGACGATAGCGCTTTATAAATCAACGGTTATAAAGCATATGCGCGACGCTTTTCCCGGCATTCCGGTTGAGGATATCCCTGTCCGCTTGTGGGTAGAGAGGTTTACCGAAGAGGAGAAAATCAACCCTCGCCGAGCCCGGCATTTATTGATACAGCTCAGGTCTGCCATTGGTTGGTGTACGCGCCGACAATTCATTAGCACAACCGAACTCATGCTTTTGCAGCCGAAAGATATCGGTGTTAAACCGGTGATTGGGGAGACCACGCTCAGCTATAACCAGCTTGCCAAAATCTGGATGGCTATAGAAAGAAGTCGTGGGTCAACTTCTAACCGATTGCTTCATCAACTGCTAATGCTGTACGGCGCCAGGAATAGCGAACTTCGGCTGGCTATAAGGGGGGAGTTTGACCGAGAGGAGGGGTTATGGGTTGTGCCGGCAGAGAAAAGTAAAACCAACAAAATTATCAGGCGCCCCATTTTCTCCGCCGCAGATGATTTGCTGAAAAAAGCTGAAATGACGTATGGGGATATACTTTTCCCTGGCGAGGACCTGAAAAGCCCCATTACTATTTCTGGTGCAAATAAATTTCTCAGAAGAATCAAGGACTCGTTGGGGTTTGGTGAGTTTACTTCACATGATTTTCGGCGCACATTGGCAACCCGGCTATCCGAAGATGGTGTTGCTCCGCACGTCATCGAAAAGATGCTGGGGCATGAACTTGGCGGCGTGCTTTCTGTCTATAACAAGCATGACTGGATTGCCGAACAGAAAGACGCCTATGATCTGTATGCTGAAAAGATATTCTGGCATATCAGGAGGATTTCTGGTTGATACCCCCGTTTAAGATCCACTCCACAATAGCAGAGCGCAGATATTGCTTAGGATAGGTCCGGACCGGTTTGGGGAAATTATAGCGCTCGGTGTATTTGCGGATGGTCACGCGTGAAGATACTCGGATCATCCGCATTGCCTCTTCCTCGTCAATCATTTCAATGTCTACCATATAACCCACCTCATACCACTTTCAGGCCACGACAGTGGCACCACGTCTCATACATCCGCTTAACCACTTCCCGGCAATAGTAGCCGTGACCGTCTCGCGTCAGGTCATACCGGCCGCCGTAGCGCAGCCGGACCCATATCTCAAATTCTCTGTTCATCGTTTCATCTCGCGCAGCGCGGTTTTATAGGCCCGCAGCGCATCCCTGGTTTTGCCTGAAATATGCGTCTTCATGAAGAAGCTGCCGCGCCGTTCGCTGATGACGCCCGGGGTGCAGAGCAGGGTGGCATCAACAACCCGGTTATGTTTGCGAAACTCGAAAATGGTGCTGGTAATAGTCACCGCGGCCACAGCGCCATAATCTTTAAAGTCGATTTTCATCTTTCTGATCCTCCTCAACTGCTGCGATATATCCTTTCCATCCGCCATAGCTGTTAACCATTTCACCCAGGCGAGAGAGGCAGGCGTTCATCCAGCGGATCCCCCGAGGCGTAAGCGCCGGCACTGTTCCCCAGTCGATAAATCCCGAATTGCTGCGGTGCAAATATTTGATGAGGTCCAGAATGTTGATGTAATGCGCACGGCGGCGCTCTATGTCCCACCCTTTATCTTTGAGGTAGGAGTCAATGAAGCCCTGCAGCGCTGGCTGGTTAAGCGAAATATCGCCGTACTGGTGGCGATACACCGGGCGGCGGTGCAGGCTGACCAGATAAAACAGATATGCATCGCAAACCCAGGTTAAGGCCCGCTGGTGGGCCACCTCGATAGAACCGGCCGGCAGCCAGATAACGTTATTCACCGTGGCCGCCCTCCCACCCAATAGCCTGAAACAGGCCCATCTTCGGGTGATACCAGCGGGTGCCGCGGGGTTCTGCCTCGGACATCATCTGGCGGAATGCTTTCATGAACGGTTCAAACTCCACGATAGCCCGGCGGGAAAGCAGGCCATCGGGTGTCATGAATTCGTGCGTATCAGTCGGGATTCGGTAGGCGTTAACCAGGTTCCGGCATTTCGCATCAGTCATACCGCTCTTGGCGACAACCTGACGATAACCAACGTACCCGGCCCGCATGGTACCGCGCTTAATGTTCTCGACCGCTTCCGCTACCGTTTCTACCTGCTCTTCGACCTGGTAGAGGCGGCGCTCCTGCTCAACATTCAGCAGGGCCATTTCTGCGATCAGTTCTGCCTGTGATTTGGGGCGGGAGCGCTCTTCTTCCAGCTCTTTCCAGCGGTCCACCAGGCGGGCGGTAAACTCAGGGCTAAGCTGGGCGACGACGATGATGCTGTCGCGCTTACCTTCTTCACTTTCAAAAACGTAAACTGCTGTAGGGCGCCCGGCGGTAGGCTTTTCCTCAATTTGAGGAGAAGTGATTACACCGCGCACAATCAGCATCTCAATGGTGCGCTTCACGTTGTCGTGACGCTTCTCTACCAGCTCGGCAATTTCCAGGCTGGTCATTGATGGCTTGCTGGTGATCAAGTTATTCATCATCATTTCCCTCAGTGCATAACCGGCATGCCAGGCATGCCTTCGGTATGAATTTGTTCGATAAAGCCGTCATGCAGAAGGTTGAAACCTTCCCGGCCCATAGCTGACAGCCTGAAGCCGTATTCGTTGTCACAGACAACCATGTCCTGATACATGCGCAGCGCCAGCGGCAACCCTTCTTCTCTCCCGTATTTCTCAATGGCGCCAGCCTCAATATGGTTAGCGAGTGCAAATCGTTCCGGCCCTGGGTAGACGCTGATTGCGCCGTGCTCGCCGGAATAGATAACGGCCGTATCAACGCCGCCTACGTCGTTCGGAACGTCGACAGTCCCGTTCTTTTCCAGCTCCTCGGTAATGAATACCGCGGCGAGCAACCAGCGCCAGACGATGATTTGCTGCTCGATAGTGAGCGTGAGCCAGCTGCTTTCTACCGCTTCCATGATGCAGGCCAGAATATTCATGCCGTCGGCAAGGCGTTTGTCGTAGTGACCGTTATCCAGTTCACGAATAGCGGCGGAGTAACCAATAATCCTGCTTCCAGATAACCGGATGCCGGCAGACGTTGGTTCCGGGTTAAATGCTGTGTGATCCATTGCGTACCTCTGCTGGTTTGCTGGCTTTGAGCTCTTCGCGTTCTTTCACGTAGCGGTCGTGCATGGCATCCCACTTTTCGCACCACTTTTGCATTTCGCGCTTGCGGGCCAGAATCCGGCGCAGTCGGCGAACGGTGCGCTGGTGGGCGCGATGATATTCATCGGTGGTTTCGCCGCGGTGCCATACCTGTTCGCCATGGTCCTGCTCAACCAGAAAATCAGGGTGGCGCTGCTTAAAGCCAGATCGTGCGAAAGAGTGCGATGTTAGAAAGTGGGCCAGCCAGCTGATGGCGGTACCGCGACTAAAGCAACGTTTCATGCGTCCATGACGGATAGCGGCATACAGGTCGCCGACTGGCGTGTGGTGCTTCTGTAATGCCAGGTCAATGGCGCTGGCGGTGCGGTTGTCGATCATCGTTTAATTTCCCCTGAATATTTTTCATGACTCATCACCTCCCAGCTTCGGCCGTCGTCTTTCGATAACAGCCGCCAGCGTGGGTTAACCTTCAGGCTGAGATAGCCGGTGCGGTGCGTACGCCGTGCATAAATGCGCTTCCGGCGGTACTGCAGCAGGACCTGCATCGCCTGCAGGTGTACGCGTTCAGGAATTCGTATTGCTGTCAGCACGGTCAACCTCCCTGGCTGGAGCTATCACCTGATATCCAGCTTCCTGAGCCAGTTCGAGAAAAGCCTCAGGCGAGCAGAATGTTTCTTCTTTGCGGAGCGGGTATTGTTTGACGAATTCACCATCTTCCAGCTCAATAACAACCCGCCCGGTAAATCCCGGCTCGCAACTTAATTGCACCATCGGTGGCGGCGCGGGAATAAGTACGCCACGATATTCAATCATTCTCATTATTTAGCCCTCGGCTTTTAATGACTGTTCAGCCAGCGTTGCAATAAGCGCATTCATAAAGTCCACACCATCAGGTGTTAACTTATTAACGCCCATGCAATTCGAATAATGCTCAGCAATTAAATGCTCCGCCTGTTCGCGCTTGTGGTTGTCATAAATCATTGCTTCAAACAACTTGATTAATGCTTTTGTTAAAATGTCCCCATCAAGCTCTACAGGTAATTTCGTGCCGTCTTCCAGTTTGACTATCTGGAAATAACTTCCAGTTCTACGCATCATTGAATCCAGTTTTGCCCGAACGAGGTGACGGCGACGAGTTTCAATCAGGTTTGTTTTCACGGCGCTTTTCCTCAGCCTCTATCCAGATGGAAATATTTGATGCGATATTTAGCGCCAACGCCAGCAATGCTTCGGTCTGAGGAGGGTTCATTCTTTTAAAACAAAGATGCATCAAATCTAAGAGTTCATTCAGGTTATTAGCCTCAGTTACAACTTCTTCAATACTTGTGCTGGTTGCAGGGTTCCACATAATTACCTCCCGTAAGCTTTGCGAAGATAAAGGCCCGCAATCACTTCCTGTCCGCATGATGCATAAAGCAGGGCAGCTTTATATGCATTTCGGTCGACGATGAATGTCATATTTAGCGACCTTTTCTAATATTGTTCACTGTGGAACCAGTCATAACGCAAAGCTCATTGAGCAGACTGGTAAAGCGACCGGCGACATGCTTATCTGTTCTGGCTATCGCAGCAAAGAGCAATGTATTGAACTCATCCCTGAGTTGATTGGCGTACGCATCTGCGTGCTGTGCTGTCCTGAGTGCTCCATTTGCTTCAATGAGTACAGGGAAATCAGTACGCATTGTTATTTCAAGGTTGTCTTTTTTACGGGATGCAATATTCATTATGCTTTCCTCAAAGTGAGTGAGGCCTCAGCAATTAAGCCGTTTTATCAATTCTGGTTTTTAAGTTAATTTCGGTAGATTGTCTTTTATTTTATGGTGATGAAATGGATGTGGCTTTTAATATCAGATCTCTGATCTCTGGATAAATATAGAGAATATCCTTCGCCTCATCACATGCTTCATCGTAGGATTTAAAAAAATCGACTAAGATAAAATGATTTCCATGACGTTCATAAATCGCAAATTCAATCTCACCAATAAAGTTCGTACAGAACTCATAATTTGTATTTATTTGATGACTATTCTCCTCATGCATATACAGCCACTTAGCGCCATGTTTTTTTAATTTTTCGTGTATATCGAAAGCATTATCACCCGCTGCGTTAATCATCTCATTAGCTCCATTGTTTGCCGATGAACTGAATATAACCGCTAGTTATTTTTATTGCAACACCGCAGGTTATATTAATTTATAATTAGCGGTTATGTTCATGATATGTTTGATGTTATTTTTTTTGTGGTGGGAGGGGGCGGCATTGTTTGGTCAAAAAAAAGCCCGGAAAATCCGGGCTGGTTAGTTAGATATAGGTTAGATAAGCATCATTTTTGTCTGTACAGCCACGCCAATGATCCTACAGTTTCCGTTAACTGGAACCAGTGGCCATGCAGGGTTTAGCCCTTTCAAATAGCGTTGACCACCATCGATAACTAACTTTTTGAAGGTCGCTTCGTTTGAATCTTCAAGCTTGGCAATCACAAGGCTACCGTTCACTGCCTCACGCCCCGTATCAAACAGGACGTATGTGCCTTCAGGAATGCTGAGCCCGAGCGGGGCAGTCATTGAATCACCTTCAACGTACAACCAGAACCCATTTCCCTGAATGTGGGCGTCAGATTCAAGCCAGTGGTCTATGTCTTTCAGAGAATAGGCCTCCACGGCCTCGCACCAGGCGCCGGCCTGAACGCTGCTTAAAACTGGGTACCTACGCCCGGGTTGATAGGCTCCTGCATAGGTAACGTTGGATTTGGTTAACTGATGAGCCTCGTCAGCCAGAGTGGAACTAAATTCCTCGACCTTAACATCAAGAACTTCGGCAAACTCTACAGCCCGTTTTAAATTCAGTGCGTTTTTACCCGCAAAAATTTGAGCAACGGCACTTTGACTTATACCAAGACGATCAGCCAAAACCTCTTGGGATAGGCCAAGCTCTTTTTTCTTACGGTCATAGATAGCCTTAAGTCTTTGTGCATCAAGCAATTGTTCTTCAGTTAATGGCTTTTTTTTCATCAGTAATTCTCCTCTCCCCACAAAATTATCACCGCAGGGAATATTAATCAATAACCTGCGGTGTTGCAATAAAAATAACTAGCGGTTATATTGATTGCAGGAGGGGTTTATGAAAAAACTCACATTAAAAGAATTTGCGGATCAAGAAGGCCAAGTAAAGGCTGCCAGCAAGCTCGGGATTAGACAAAGCGCAATAAGTAAGGCTTTGAGGCTAAAGAGAAATATTTTTGTGCTTGTTCACCCAGATGGGACGACTGAAGCCGAGGAAGTTAAGCCATTCCCAACAAAGAAGAACGAATTTCCGATTCAAGAGGTGTGACATGTCACCCGAAGACTTCATTCGCAAGCACATTACTGCGGCGCTGGAAGCCGATTTGCTGCCCTCTGATGCCATCAGGGGGGGGTAGAGCGTGCTCTTGATTACTACCGCCGGATGTCGCAGGCGAGCCGTAAGGGGGCCGCTTTTGATGATTGTCTGTATCTGGCGAAGCAGTGGGCTTTGGGCCAGACGCCAATTTCTGAACGTAAGTCACGGAAGAAGGCCAATCGCAACAACCAGCACGGGCTGTTTTAACCGGAGGCGTTATGTACCCGGATTATGTGCAGATTGAAATGCCTGCTCAGTACAGCCAGGCAGATGCAGCCTGGATACAGGAACAGCTGTTGCGGTTGCCTTCATCGCTGCGACGGAAAATAGCCCTGAAGTATTCAGAGGTTTACGAAATCGAGTTTAACGCCGAGCCCGTGTCATTCCGTCAGGAGAACCGGGCAAGACATGAAGCAAACGTAAGACTTCGTAGGTTCGTAGGAGCACACGGACGAGCATTACAGGGGTATACGACCCAGCCACCCCTGGCCGGATCACGATAGCGATCTGAGGGTCACCGGGCTTAAAGGTGCCTGACTACACACCGACTTAAAGGTGTCGTGTGTGGGTAGAGTTATGGATGTTTAGAGTTCTGGATTTGTAGGTGTATGGACGTCTAAACATCTGGCCTCCCTCTGGATTTTGAAGAGGGGGGAAAGGGGGGAGTTGGCCGCGGAGCGGTGGAACAGGGCTTTTCCAACAGACAGCTCCTTAGGTTAGGTAGATCTCGATATAGGTTTTATACCGGCAAGCATCCAGATGTTTAGACGTCCAGATAGCTTAATTCAGAAGTTAAAGGATTCTTCCTGGAATAGTGAATTTTTAAAGGTGGTGATGATGCTGAATATCGAACCGAATTTTGCTCAGGAGCGTGCGCTTAACTCACTGCGGCGCGGATGGAAGCAAAACCGCACATTCATGGTCTACGCGCCAACCGGAAGCGGAAAGACCGGTCTTGCGGCGTTCATCACTGCCGGACACATCACCCGCGGTAAGCGGGTCATATTCATTGCGCCATACACCATTCTCGTACGACAGACCGCCGCCCGCTTCGTAGAGTACGGATTGCCCGAAGATGAGATTGGCATTATCTGGCGTAACCATCCCGACTACGATCCACAGCGCCTGATTCAGATTGCTAGCGCCGATACGCTGGTCCGCCGTGATTTTCCGGACAACGTCGACCTGATTATTGTCGATGAGGCCCACATGAAGAAACGCGCGTTACTGGAGGTTATCCGGGACTCCGGCATCAAGGTGGTAGGCCTGTCCGGAACGCCGTTTTCCCCGTGGCTCGGCCGATATTACGAAAATCTTGTAAAACCTACCACTATCGGTGAGCTGATCCACCGCGGGGATCTTAGCCCCTATGAGTTCTATGCGCCGACAAAGCCGGACCTGAAAGGGGTTAAGTCAGCCACCTCCGAAGAATATGGCAGCGACTATAACGAAAAGCAGTTATCCGAGATTATGTGCGGATCTGACCTGGTGGGCGACATCGTCGAAAACTGGCTTAAACATGGCCGAGACCTTCCTACGGTAGCGTTCTGTGTCGATAAGGATCACGCCAATTTCGTCACCATGCAGTTTACCCGGGCAGGCATCAACGCGGAGGTGATGGTCGCAGAAACTCCGTCCGATGAGCGCCACCTCATCATTCACCGCTTTGAAAACGGCGCGACAAAAATCATCGTCAGTGTTGGTGTGCTGGTGGCCGGCTTCGACAGTGATGTCCGTTGCATCATTTACGCCCGTCCGACAAAAAGTGAAATTCGCTGGCTGCAGGCGCTGGGCCGCGGACTGCGTACCGCACCCGGGAAAGATGCCTGCCTGATTTTTGATCACAGCGGCACCGTGCACCGCCTCGGCTTCCCTGACTCCATCGAATACGACGACCTGCCATCCAAGAACGACGGCATGAAAGCGGCCGCCGCCAGCACCGCTAAAGAGCGCGAAGAAAAACTCCCGAAAGAATGTCCTGAATGCCATTTCATGAAGCCTGCAGGCGTCTACGTCTGCCCGAAATGCGGCTTTAAACCGCTCGTTGGTCAGGACGTAGAGACTGACGGCACCCGCAACATCCAAAAAATGAGCAAGGGCGAAACGGTTTACACCAAAAGCGACAAACAGTCCTGGTGGAGTCAGATCAAGTTCTATCAGCGTCATCGCGCAGCGCAGGGGAAACCCGTCAGCGATGGCTGGTGTGCTCATACCTTCCAGGAAAAATTCGGTGAATGGCCGAACGGCTTAAGCGACTTCCCGATGGAAATCACACCAGAGGTCAGCAACCACATTAAACACAAACTTATCAAATTTGCCAAAGGCCGCGAACGTGCGCAGCAGACTGCGAAACAACCGACCAATGATCTGCTCACGCCTCAGAACTACAGCGCTCACTACGAGCCACCAGAGGGGAGTGACGGACAGTTAATTATCGAAGCAAAACGAAAACTCCAGAAAAACGTAAACAGCGCGAGCCAGTGAAATGAAAACAGCAGAAGCAGCAAAGGGCCGATGGGCGGAAATTTTTGAATATTACGGCTTGCCGCCGATCACCGGTAAAAACCATTACAAGGGAGAATGTCCGGTCTGTAAGGCGCGGGGGAAGTATCGCGTTGATGACCGTGACGGTCAGGGCACATGGATTTGCGTTTGCGGCAGCGGCGACGGGATGAAGCTGCTGACCCTGACCCAGTCAAAAAGCTTTTCCGCCATCTGCGCAGAAGTGGACCAGCTTATCGGGAATAACTATCAGCGCATCAACGTGCCTGCTAACAGTTCGGCGGCGCGCCAGCGCCAGCGGGTCATCAGTAAGTTTTCCAAGCTGCTCGATTTACGGGGAACCGGTGCGGTGAGTTACCTCCTCCAGCGCGGAATAAGCCGACTGCCGGCGGAAGGCATTCGCTTTTGTGACCGACAGCGCCATGCGGGACGCGTTTATCAGGCTTTGTATGCCCTGGCTACCGATGACAAAGCTGAGCTTTGTTATCTGCATCAGACGCTGCTGGACGGCGACAGGAAGGCGGATATTGATAGCGCCAAACGGCTTAAGTCACTTCAGGAGGACAGTTACCTGGATCACGCCCGCTCAGTGGCCATCCGCATGTTTCCGGTGTCGACGACGATCGGTATTGCTGAAGGTATCGAAACGGCACTCTCCTGTTATCAGGTTTATGGCGTCAATACCTGGGCGGTAATCAACAGTGGGTTTATGAAGAAATTCCGGGTACCAGCAGGAGTTAAACATCTGATTATTTTTGCCGACATGGACAAACACTCTGCTACTGGTCATGCCGCAGCCTTCGAGTGCGCTCATGCAAATCTGCTGGCGAAAAATGACCTGGTGAAAGTCAGTATCCGCTGGCCCGATAACGGTGATTTTAACGACATGCTCATGAACGGCGATCAGGTTCGTGAGCAGGTATTTTACAAAAAGGTGGCCGCATGAAACTGGAAGCATCGTTAAAGCATTTCAGCCCGCAGGGGATGCATATCAGCGACAGCGTGAACATAACAGGAGCAGAGAACAATGCGTGACATGTACGAAGTTCTAGACCGCTGGGGCGCCTGGGCTGCTGCTGATAGCAGTGGAGTTGATTGGCAATCCATTGCTGCTGGGTTTAAAGGGCTTCTGCCACACGGTAAGAAATCACGTTTTCAGTGCGATGACGATGAAGGGATAATGATTGACGGATGTGTAGCGCGATTGCGGAAATATAAGCCGGAAGAGTATGAGTTGATTATCGCTCATTTTGTTATCGGCATCTCATTGAGAACCATCGCGAAGAAACGGAAGTGTTCTGATGGGACCATCAGGAAGGAATTGCAGACTGCGATGGGGTTTGTAGATGGTTGCATTTCGATGTTAGATTTTTAAATACTAAACTCCATGAAAGCCAGTTGAAAGATTGGCTTTCTAACGAGAAATGCTTTTTCCTAGGTCGCTTAATACTAACTCCAGCCCACTAATATTGCCCGGCAAGGGCCAGTGTGAAAGCAATTCACCAGAGTCTAACTGGCTTGCTAGCCAGTATACAAACAGTATGCATGGTTGAGTGAATAGAGGATTGTACTCAACTCTATTTATTATCCGTATCGGAATGTATTTTTTCTCACTGAGTAGCACGTGGATTTTATTTGGCAGATTGTCGTCAATGTGCTCTTTAAAGGTATCAATGACGGAGAAGTTAACATGTAAATCTTCATCAATGTATTGCTTGCCAATTTTTTCTGAGTAATAACCTGAAAGGAATTCTAAAAGCTTGTTTCTTTCCTTGCTATTATCGGCCAAAATTTCCATTGTTTTGCAAAAAAGATCATCTGTTGTCTCCATTAAGGCCATGCTACGAGCTATCTGTCTTTCAGCCGATTTAGGTACATCACCAGAAGGTTTGTAGATGCTGTCATGAACTAATTCAGCATAGGCGTGTTGAAGCAAGGTTCTAACTTGAACCTCACAACACATTTCCGGCGTTATACTCTCACCACGGTAGTCGAATTGAGTTATCGGTCTTACTTCGTAATGCCGAGATTGATAGTCAAAAATTTTGGGGTTAACATCAATTTCTGATAAATAGTCTTTAGAAACAGTCGCATGCCATTTATCGCAGTTCTCGATTATGTCACTGATAGTTCTGATTTCAACAGAGAGCAAGACTACAAAACGCACACCAATCAAATCAGTCATTTGCACAATTGGATTATCATAGCCTTTTCGGCTGACCTTTCCTAATGCTGAGGCGATAGTTTTTAGCCTTGGTTCTGAGCGGATCTTTAGAAAGAGTTTGGCCTTGTCATCCCCTAAGGAGTTGCGAAGTGCGTTGCAAATTTCTTCAGACACAAACTGCCCCCAAGCTGCGTAAGCATCCTGGTGTGCCTGTAAAAACTCGCGGAACTCATTGATATCCATTATTGTTGACTTTTAAGCCGCCCTTTTATTTTCAAAATCGTTGATTCATTATCATCCGATGGGATAATTTCTACAAGATTTTTTAATTGATCTGGTGGCACGGAAACCCATACATCATTAGAGAATACGAGCTTGCTTCTTATTTTTAACTTGGATTCAATATAGCCGTTGTCTTTAGTCACTGCCGCTGCAGGGAAGCTTTTGTTCTTCATAAATTCCAAATACTCACTCTGCATTTCTTCAGGGAGATTTGTTTCAGCGAAATCCGCAGTACTTAATGTGGTCTTTCTAGAGCGCATTTCGCTTCTTAAAGCCTCATGTAGCGCAAGCTTACTGCTTTCCTCTATTTGTGCAGTATTGATGAAGTCCCTGGTACTCTCAAAAAAATCCTGAGTAAGTTTTTTTGATGACTTGCTTATATCCATATCCAAGAATCGGGAGTAAAAATACCCAGCGGCGTTTTTTGTTTCAGTCGATGTCATTAAATGGTCGAACAAAAAAGCACGATAAGATGAGCTGTTATAATTACCATAGTTATCAGGAGGTAAAGCAATAGTTTGAACTATAAAGCCAATCTTATAAAAACGTTGCGCAGGCGTTAAAAGAAGTTCTGCAATAAACTCCATTGTCACCTGATCATCATTTTCCACAGTTCTAAAACCATTCTGAGTTTCAGCTTTTATTACCGCAAGGAATGGAAGTGAATCATTTCCAACACGGCCCGACAATACAGCTAATATCCCACCAGGAGCCGAACTATTGTATTGTGCCTCGCTAAGTTTACTTGCAAGCCGTTCGGTAACCTTGATGAAATGATCTGTATCATTAGAAAACGTTGAAGCCGACAAATTTAAAAAACAATCATCACCAACACCACCAATAGACATTTCAATTCCATGAGATTTACTTGCCAAAGCTTCAGTAATCCTCACCTGAAAAGCATCTAATGCATCTTGTTTGAATGCCATTAAAGACTTGCTGGTTTTTGGGGGAGTTAATGATTTATCAGCACTTTTAGGAAAAACCCTGTGTGCGATAATTCTCTCTATAAGAAGCCCCTCAAAGCTAAAGTCTACACTCGCCATCGCCTTATCCTTGCTTGTTAGCATGTTATTCATTGCAGCATACGAAATCTCTAACGCGTACGCAAAAACTATCGTAATCTGTTAGGAGTGGTCACTTCGACATACAGCCTAATCATCGAAACCCTGTCGACTGGCGGGGTTTTTGCTTTCCGGCGATATGACAGGGGTATTCGCGAGATGCACCCCTGTCACGTCGTCGTAAAGTATTGAAGTGATGTTATTGTGGTGTTAAATTTTTGGCGTGGTGAATCCCCCTATGCGGAGGGGCATTGCCAGTCTGATATGTTTTTTTGCGCATTGCGAGTCGTCTGTGGACTGGCGGCGACTTACCGGGAGGCACCCGGCACCACACTCCATGTTTTTCTTGTTTTACGTACTATACTTTTTGTGTGGTTGCATCGTTTCGCTAAATCCTGAAATAACGTGCATAAGACGTTGTGGCAGAGCTGGCGGTGTAACCTCCACTGAACAAACTACCATTTTGCCCACTTCGACGAGTGGGCTTTTTTTTGCTCAGACATATAAAGGCCGCGCATTTGTTCGGCCTTTTCTATTTGTGCCGCCAGAACGTCACTCACTCTGTGTGTTGTCGTAAATCCATCTGGTGGCCATTCCCTATACAGGGCTCACCGGCGACGGCTCATAACCCACCCGTCGGGCGCTTGCGCAGAGCTCGCCCACTTCTTTCACGCACAGCACCCGCTAACAACGCGAGGTGGAGACTATGAAAATGCCTGACAAAATCTTTTCGGCGGCCTCGTACTGCACGTCAGGCGGCCTGATATGTACCGGACTGGCGCAAACCTATGACTGGTTTCACGGGCTGGACTGGAATTTCATAGCGCTGGCGAGTGGTGTAGTAATCGGTGTTGCGACATACCTGACCAATCTGTATTACAAGCGCCGCTGGACAAAAATGTATCAACAGTCTCTTGACCGCGGCTACGGCGGCCCACCTCCCCAGGATAATTAACATGGCCAATCTGAAAACAAAACTCAGCGCGGCCATGCTGGCGCTAATTGCCGCTGGTGCTTCAGCGCCAGTGCTGTTTGATCAGTTCATCAGCGAGAAAGAAGGTAATGCGCTGGTGGCTGTTGTTGATCCTGGTGGTGTGTGGTCATTGTGCCACGGTGTAACGGTCATCAACGGCAAGCCCGTCATTAAGGGGCAAAGAGCAACTGAGGCGCAGTGTAAGCAGGTAAATGCAATCGAGCGGGACAAGGCGCTGGCGTGGGTCGACCGGAACATCAAAGTTTCACTGACGGCACCGCAAAAAGTCGGCATAGCCAGCTTCTGCCCGTACAACATCGGTCCCGGTAAATGCTTCCCCTCAACGTTCTATCAGCGGATCAATGCTGGAGACCGTAAAGGTGCTTGTGAGGCGATCCGTTGGTGGATTAAAGACGGCGGTCGCGACTGCCGACTGACCAAAGGCCAGAAGAACGGCTGTTACGGACAGGTCGAACGTCGAGACCAGGAAAGTGCGTTGACGTGCTGGGGAATAGACCAATGAGCCGCTTGACCGCCATTATCAGCGCAGTGGTTATCCTGCTGCTTTGCTGTGTTTTCTCATGGCGCTCCGGCTGGAGCTCTCACGCTGACCATATCAACGCTCAGGCAGCGAAGAAGAAAGAGAAAGCCGAGAAAGCCATTCAGCCGGTAGAGCAAAAGGCCGCTGCCGCTACAGAAGAGGGCAAGGTCATCTACAAAACCATAACCCGCGACGTGGTGAAATATGTCCAGTCTCCGAATCGTACTGTGTGCCGGTTTGACGATGATGCTGTGCAGTTGCGCCAGCGAGCTATCGACGCTGCCAACGCCATCCCCGGATTTGATGAACCCACCGTGCAAGGCAAGTGACGCAGGGAAGGATACCGACGAAGACCTGCAATCAGATGTCGAAACCGCTCAATGTCTGCGCCAACTGCGGTTAGATAAATACCGTTGGCAGGCCTACTACCGTGCAGTGAGTCAGTAGCGGGGCTACATTGCCGTTCCTGCATGGCGAGGTCGGCGTGATAAAAAACCCCGAAGAGGATATCCAAAAGTAAACGGGGCGCTGAATGGACAGCTAATGACTAAACAATACATCATGTATCTAAATATGTTTAATCATTTCACAACCCGGACCATATTGCGGAAGTATGAACCTGTATTTTGGCGTCAGCCTGCTATCGGCGCTGGGCCAGTGCAACAGGGATAAGGCCGATATCAGGCAAGCAGAGAAACAACGAGCCTCGCAATAGCGGGGCTTTTTTATTGGAGGCCATATGCGCCTGACAGTTCTCGACGACGATCCGGGTGAACGCATCGAACCCAGTCGCGAGCGTATAACGGTATACCTTGATGGTGTTGAGGTGAAGCACGTCTTCTCGGCTGATAGCGATAAAGGCGAAGTGATTGCCGCCGTGCTTGATAGCCGGGGTTACCCCACTGCCGAAAACGGCGAGGTTAAGCGCGAGACTCTGTTCGGTCATGTGAGGATAGATCGATGCCCGCGCTGATACCTCGTGCTTGCCGCAAGCGTGGATGCCCTAGTACCACCACTGACCGCTCAGGCTATTGCGAGAAGCATCGCAATGAGGGATGGCAGCAGCATCAGCAGGGCAAGAGCAGGCACGAGCGTGGTTATGGTAGCCAGTGGGATATCAGACGTGCGCGCATCCTGAAGCGTGACAATCATCTTTGTCAAAACTGCCTGCGCCGCAAGCTTGCTGTCCCCGCCACAACCGTTGACCACATCAAGGCTAAGGCTCATGGGGGTACCGATGACGATTCGAACCTCGAAAGCCTGTGCTGGCCCTGCCATCGAACGAAAACCGGGCGTGAACGGCTCAAATGATATCTATTATCATCTTAGCAGGGGCAGAGGGGGGGCGGGGTCAAATCCCTGACGGCAAAGGCCAAAAGGACCGCCGCCTAACCTTTTTTCACACCGCCGCAGGTTAGAAAACTTTTTTTTGGGGTCCCCCATCCGATGATTAATAGGAGTTTTCGATTATGCCAGGACCACCGAAAACCCCGACACATCTGGCTTTAGTGAAGGGTAACCCATCCAAACGCCCGATCAACAAGAACGAGCCGAAACCCCCGTCAGGGGTCCCCCCAATTCCCAAGCATTTTGATAAGCAGGGCAAATACTGGTTCAAGCGAATTGGTGAAGAGCTCGATGCTGTTGGCGTGTTGACCACGCTGGATGCTAAAGCGCTGGAGTTGTTGATCGAGGCTTACGTCGAGTATCGGCACCATTGCGAAACGCTTGATCGGGAAGGTTATACCTATGCCGTCTACAGCGAAGATGATTCTGATGAGGGTGGGGAGCGGGAAATACGAATGATAAAGCCGCACCCTGCAGCAGTCATGAAGGCTGATGCATGGAAACGAATTAGAGCAATGCTGAGTGAATTCGGCATGACACCTGCCAGCCGATCCAAGGTTGGTGCAAAAGGCCCGGCAGAAGCCGACCCACTGGAAGAATTTCTCAAAAAGCGCAAATGATGAATGGCAACCGTTGCAGATGGATTCCGCTACGCCGAGCGCGTGGTATCTGGCGATATCGTTGCTGGCGAACTGGTGCGCCTGGCGTGCCGGCGGTTCTTTCATGATTTAGAGCACGGCCCAGGGCGCGGTGTTTATTTTGATGAAGACCGCGCCCAGCACGTTCTCGATTTTTATAACTTTGTTCCTCATGTGAAGGGGCATTTGACCGGCAAGCCGATCGAGTTAATGGATTGGCACATTTTTATCCTGATAAATCTTTTCGGGTTTGTCTCCCCGCTGATCGACGAACTGACGTCTGAAGGTGTCCTGGACGACGACGGCGACCCAATGTTTGTGCGGCGATTTCGTACCGCCTATGACGAAGTGGCCCGTAAGAATGCCAAATCAACGCTTTCATCTGGAATCGGCCTTTATATGGCTGGTGCTGATGGTGAGGGCGGCGCTGAGGTATATTCCGCCGCAACAACCCGAGATCAGGCGCGCATCGTGTTCGATGATGCGAAGCGCATGATTAAGTTGGCGCCGAAAACGCTGGGGCGGTTGTTTGGCAGCAACAAGCTGAACATTCACCAGGAACGGACAGGCTCAAAATTTGAACCTGTCGCCAGTGATGCGAATAACCTCGATGGCCTGAATATTCACTGCGGGATCGTTGATGAGCTCCATGCGCATAAAACCCGTGACGTCTGGGAGGTTCTGGAAACAGCAACCGGTGCACGCCTGCAGTCCCTTATTTTCGCCATCACTACTGCGGGTTTTAATAAAGAAGGCATCTGTTACGAGCAGCGGGATTACGCGATTAAGATTCTGAAGAACTTCGATAACCCGGACCCACTATCGATTAAGGATGACAGCTATTTTGCCCTGATTTACACCCTGGATGATGGGGATGATCCTTTCGACGAGGCCAACTGGCCGAAAGCAAACCCCGGACTGGGGGTTTGTAAACGATTGGATGATATGCGCCGCCTGGCTAAAAAGGCGAAAGAGCAGGTGGCGGCGCGGGTCGGCTTTTTTACCAAACATCTCAATATCTGGGTGCAGGGTGAAAAAGCATGGATGGACATGGCTCGATGGGAAAAATGCCGTGACGCCTGGGAAGATGCCACTTCGGCCAGGTGGTCAATGTGGCTCGGCGTTGACCTTTCCAACAAAGTTGATATTTCAGCTGCGGTTAAAGTGTGGCTCGCCCCAAATGGTGATGTTTACGTCCGCTCACGATTCTGGATACCTGAAGGACGGCTGGAGGCCTGTTCCAGGCAGCAGGCAGAGCTATACCGAAAATGGAATCAAGCCGGTTTCCTTGAATTTACTGATGGTGATGCTGTTGACCATACCGTAATTAAAGAAGAAACGATCGAGTGGGCTCGTGGTGACTCGTTAAATGAGTTTGCGTACGACCCGTGGAGCGCGACCCAATTTGCATTATCTATAGCTGCAGAAGGGGTGCCGATTGTCGAAGTCCCTCAGACGGTGAAAAATCTGTCAGAAGCGATGAAGGAAGTCGAGGCGAAGATTTACGCCGGGCGTTTCCATCATGATGGTAACCCGGTAATGACCTGGATGATGTCAAACGTCACCGTCAAACCTGACAAAAACGAGAATATTTTCCCCAACAAATCCACACCTGAAAACAAAATAGACGGTCCTGTCGGAATGTTTATTGCGATGAGTCGCCTGCTGGTTAACGGTGGTGGTGAAGTTGACTTCCTGTCCACTATCGATCCTGAAGAAGACCTTTTACTTCTATGAAAACACTAATCACTGATGCTATCGGGCTGGCCGGGTTCGGTTCGCTTGCTGTTGGCGTATATCTACAGTTCGGGCTGGCACCGTCTCTGATGATGTCCGGTAGCCTGCTACTGCTTTATGCGCTGGTGGCGGCAATGAGGGGGAAAAATGCTGCTTGATGCCCTGTTCCGTAGTGAATCATTGGAAAATCCCGCCACGCCGATCACGGGAGAGTCGGCCGAAACGGACAACATATTTGCCCGTGATGTGTTTGTCAGCCCGGAAACAGCGATGAAGCTGGCCGCTGTGTATGCCTGTATTTACGTTATCTCTTCGAATATCGCTCAGATGCCACTGCATGTTATGCGGAAAACCAATAACAAGGTTGAAGCTGCACGCGATCACGGTGTGTTTTACCTGCTTCACGATGAACCGAACATGTGGCAGACCAGCTATAAATGGCGCGAGTTAAAGCAGCGTCACATTCTGGGCTGGGGTAATGGTTACACCTGGGTGAAGCGTTCCCGCCGCGGGGAGGTTTCCGGGCTGGAATGCTGCATGCCGTGGGAAACGACATTGCTTAACACGGGCGGACGCTACACCTATGGCGTTTACAACGAAGAGGGGGCCTTTGCCGTCAATCCCGATGATATGGTGCATATCCGGGCGCTGGGTAACAACCAGAAAATGGGGCTCAGCCCGATTATGCAGCACGCCGAGACGATCGGTATGGGGATGAGCGGGCAGAAATATACCAGCTCATTCTTCAACGGCAACGCGCGGCCGGCAGGCATTATTTCGGTGAAAAGCGCGCTGAACGAAGAAAGTTGGGGGCGGTTGAAAAGCATGTGGCAAAAAGCTACAGCTGCTTTGCGCAGCCAGGAGAATAAAACGATGCTTCTCCCGGCCGAGCTGGATTACAAAGCGCTCACCGTTTCCCCGGTCGATGCCCAGATCATTGATATGTCGAAGCTGAACCGGTCGATGATTGCCGGGATATTTAATGTGCCGGCACACATGATTAACGACCTCGAAAAAGCCACGTTCTCAAACATTACGCAGCAGGCCATTCAGTTTGTCCGCTACACGATCATGCCGTGGGTGACGAACTGGGAGCAGGAACTTAACCGCCGCCTGTTTACCCGTGCTGAGCTGGCCGCCGGGTATTACGTCAGGTTCAACCTTACCGGCCTGCTTCGCGGTACACCGCAGGAGCGTGCGCAGTTCTACCACTTTGCGATCACTGACGGCTGGATGAGCCGCAATGAGGCGCGAGCCTTCGAAGATATGAATCCGGTAGACGGCCTGGATGAAATGCTGGTGAGCGTTAATGCGGCTAACCCGGCAGACGATTTTAAGGCGCCAAAAACCGACGAGGAAAAAACCAATGAATGACCGTGAAACGCGCTGCTATAGCGGGGAGGTTCGCGCGGAACAACACACCGATGAACCCACCCGCATTCTGGGTTACGGCTCGGTGTTTAACAGTCGCTCCGAACCTCTCTGGGGATTCCGCGAAATCATCAAGCCCGGAGCATTTGACGATGTGCTGAACGATGATGTTCGGGGGCTGTTTAACCATGACCCTAATTTTATTCTCGGCCGCAGCGCTTCCGGAACATTGTCGTTGTCTGTCGATGAACGTGGGTTGCGCTATGACATTACTGCGCCGGATACGCAGACTATCCGCGATCTGGTGCTGGCACCGATGCTGCGCGGTGATATTAACCAGTCGTCCTTTGCCTTTCGGGTCTCCCATGATGGTGAGAACTGGTACCAGGACGATGAAGGGATTGTCATTCGTGAAATATCGAAGTTTTCCCGGCTGTTTGATGTCAGCCCGGTGACCTATCCCGCATATCAGGAGGCCGATTCCGGCGTCCGATCGATGAAAGCCTGGCAGGAGGCGCGCGACAGCGGTGCGCTACATAACGCCATTAATCAACGAATGGCGCGCGAGCGCCTGCTGACCCTTCTTAACGCGTAAGGAAAAACCATGAAACTGCATGAAATGAAGCAAAAACGTAACACCATCGCCAAAGATATGCGCGCGCTGCATGACGCCATCGGCGATGCGACCTGGACTGAAGAACAGCGCACCCAGTGGCAGGCGGCCAAATCCGAGCTTGATGCTCTGGATGAGCGTATTGCTCGTGAAGAAGAGCTGCGTCGCCAGGATCAGGACTATATCGATGAGAATGAGCAAGAGCAGCGCCAGCAGCAAAACCAGAACCAGGGCACACCAGAATCGCAGGCTGATGCCCGGCGCGCGGCTGCGTTTAACACCTTCCTGCGTCGCGGTCTGGGCGATATGTCCGCAGAAGAGCGCCAGGCGCTGAAAGAAATGCGTGCACAGGGTACGGCGCCGGATGAAAAAGGCGGCTATACCGTCCCGACGCAGTTCCGTAACCTGATTGTCGATGCAATGAAGGATTACGGCGGTATCGCCAGCGTCGCGCAAATCCTGAACACCTCTAACGGGCAGGATATTGACTGGGCGACGTCTGACGGCACCGCCGAAGAAGGCGAACTGCTTGGCGAAAACGTGGCCGCATCGGAAGGGGATGTTACTTTCGGGGGCGCGACACTGGGCGCTAAAAAACTGTCCTCGAAAATCATCCGTGTCTCTAACGAGCTGCTGCAGGATAGCGGCGTGGATATCGAAGCGTTCCTGGCCGGCCGCATCGCAACCCGTATCGGTCGCGGTGAGGCAAAATATATTGTACTGGGTACCGGCGCCGGAAACCCGACACAGCCGAAAGGGCTGGCGGCTTCTGTCACAGGCACGGTGAATACCGCTGCGGCGGCCACGTTTACCTGGCAAGAACTGAACAAGCTGAAACATGCTGTTGATCCAGCCTATCGCAACGGTCCTAAAGTGCGCTTTGCCTTTAACGACGCCACCCTGCAGCTGGTTGAAGAGATGGAAGACGGACAAGGCCGCCCGCTCTGGCTCCCGAGCATTATCGGTGGCGCGCCATCCACTGTTTTGCAGGTGCCGTATGTCGTTGACCAGGCCATCCCGGATATTGCAGCAGGTGCGAAATTTGCCTTCTATGGTGACTTCAACCGCTTCATCATCCGCCGCGTCACGTATATGACGCTGAAGCGTCTGGTCGAGCGCTACGCCGAGTTTGACCAGACTGGCTTCCTGGCCTTCCATCGCTTCGACTGCGTGCTGGAAGACACAGGGGCAATCAAAGCGCTGGTGGGTAAACCTGCTTAAGGCGACTAAGGCAATAATCAGCTTCAACCTCCACCGCTCCGGCGGTTTTTTTGTGCCCGCAGTTCGCTGCGGGCCAGGGAAAAACGATGAGTACAACGATTGAGAGGTTACGGGCTCAGTGTCGGATCGATATCGACGACACAACGGAAGATGAGTCGCTTGAGCTCTATTATGGTGCTGCGCGCCGTAAGGCGGAGAACTTCATTAACCGCAAACTTTATGAAGATGAAGTTCCGGAAACTGATCCTGACGGGCTGGTGATCGCTGACGATATTTTATTGGCGTTAATGCTGCTGGTTGGGCACTGGTATGAAAACAGGGAAGAAGCTACAGATGCGGCCAAGTCCAGCATTCCCTTCGGCTTCACCTCCCTGTTGGTGCCGTACCGCTTCATCCCTCTGTAGGAGGCTTTATGCAGGCAGGAAGGTTACGCCACCGCATCACCATTCAGCGTTTCACCTCCTCCCGGTCACCGTCCGGGCAACCGGTAGAGATTTGGGAAGATGGTGCAACGATCTGGGCTGAGGTTAAGGGGATAAGTGGACGGGAACTGTTAGCTGCAGGTGTTGAGCGTTCTGATGCCACGATTCGAGTGTGGGCGCGTTATCGCAAAGATATTTCCTCTGCTTCACGCTTGAAGGTGCTGACGGGACCGTTTAAGGGGGCCGTGCTGAATGTTACGGGTCCTCCCGTGCCGGATATCAAAGGTACTCGGCTTGAAATTCTCTGCAAACAGGGGACCGAAAAATGATCGACGTGAATCTGGATTTTTCCGGGTTGCAGGATATCGCCCGCGATCTGCAGACCCTCAGTAAAGCCGAGAATAATAAAGTTCTTCGGGATGCTACCCGCGCTGGCGCAACAGTCCTCCGGGACGAGGTGAAAGTACGCGCGCCAGAGGTGACCGGGAAACTGAAAAAAAACGTGGTTGTCGTTACGCAAAAAGCCCGCAGAAGTGGCGATATTTCTTCGGGCGTGCATATCCGCGGTGTGAACCCGCGTACCGGTAATAGCGATAACACCATGAAGTCAGGCGATAAACGCAACGCATTTTACTGGCGGTTTGTTGAGCTGGGAACATCCACTGCGCCAGCGCATCCTTTTGTTCGTCCTGCGTTCGATACCCGCATGGAGGAGGCCACCCAGGTTGCAATGAACCGAATGAATACCGCTATTGATGAGGTGCTGAGTAAATGACGGAAGACGATATATATCCTCTGCTTGCGATGCTGGCCGGCGGGCGGGTGTATCCCTATGTCGTGCCCCTGGATAATGATGACTTGCCAGCCGTACCCGCCCCTTATGTCATCTTCTCGATACCCACCGATGTATCCGGGGACGTGCTCTGCGGCCAGGCAGAATCGACACTTCATATTCAGGTTGACGTCTGGGCCGAAACAAACGACGAGGCGCGGGCCATAAGAGCGGAGGCACTATCCCGCCTGGAAGGTCTCTCTCCGACAGAAGTAACTCGGATTCCGGGCTATGACACAACAACCCATCTTTATCGGGCAACCCTGGAAATAACGGTTATTGCCTGACTGAAACCAATCTAATCCGACCGCCGCTGGCGGTTTTTTCATTTATGGAGGCTGCGATGTCAGCACTATATGAACGCTCCCAAAAAACGGTAGTCATGATTTCTTCGGTGCCGATCACTGCGGATGAACTGAACACGGCGACCTGGCTTAACCTTAGTTGCACCATTAAGCAGGCCAGCTTCACCGCCGGCCAGAAAAACGACATCGACGTGACAGCGCTGTGTTCTGATGAAACTGAAAACATCAACGGACTACCGGCCCCTTCAGAAATGTCGTTATCGGGTAACTTCTACCGCAACCCGGGGCAGGATGCCCTGCGTGCTGCTTATGATAACGACGGGGTCTATGGCTTCAAGGTTATTTTCCCGTCTGGAAACGGGTTTCTCATGCGCGCTGAAGTGCGCCAGCATACTTGGGATGCTCAACAAAACAGCGTCGTGGCCGCGACGTTCTCACTTCGTCTGAAAGGTAAGCCGAGTAACATTGATGCCTCCGGGGTCCTGGCGTTCAGCAGCGATCTACCGGTCACAGAAACAGTGACTGCAGGTAGTCCGCTTACGCTAAGTGTCGTTGCTGCAGGTGGTACTGCTCCTTATAGCTACGTCTGGAAAAAAGGTAGCGCAACTGTCAGCGGGCAAACGAGCGCCACCTTCAATAAAGCTAGCGCTGTAGCGGGCGATGCTGGGGTTTATTCCTGTGTTGTGACTGACTCCGCCACGCCGCCGAACGTTATCACCTCATCTGACTGCACTGTCGCTGTCAATTAATGGAGCGCCGGGAAACCGGCGATTAACTCAATGGCAAAACCGAATCTTAAAGCGCTGGCGCTGGCCCCAATGGCGGGTTTTCGCAAAAAAACAGTAACCGTTCCAGAGTGGGATAATGCCGAAGTTATCATTCGTGAACCATCGGCAGAAGCCTGGATTCGCTGGCAGGCAATTGCGAACCCAGAACAGCCTAAAACGGAAGAGGGGCAGGAAACACCAGAACCGCCAGAGCTAACCCCGGCAGAGCGTGCCTTTCGCTCGATGCGGGCAGATGTCACGCTCTTCATTGATATTCTGCTGGATACCGACCTGCAATATGTTTTCACCATCGATGACACCGAACAGGTTGAAGCCATTTATGGCCCTGTCCATTCCCGGCTGTTGAAACAGGCGCTCGATCTCATTCGTGATGCGGATGACGCCAAAGAAAAGTAAGAATGCCTGGCATGCAGTTCCTCATGGCGCTGGCGCTCAGGATGGGACGCACGCTGGGCGAACTGCGGCAAACTATGACGGTAGGGGAATTCAGGTTATGGGCTGAATACGACCGTATCAGCCCTATCGGTGATATCCGTGGCGATATTCTCAATGCGCAGTTGGTTTCAGCTGTGTACGGCGCACAAGGCGGAAAGGTCACCATTGAAGACGCTCAGCTTCAATGGAGCGCAGAAGAGGACGAGGCAAGCGACAGCGGCGATCCATTTGCTGGGCTGGAAGCGGCATTGCTTGCGGCATCTGAGGGGAGATGAAAAGGATAGCTGATCTCCCATTAATCCAATGGTAATGTACGATGAAGCATCAATGGAGGATATTTCATGGCTAATATAAAAGTACATTACGCAAATTTTCCTTATCAAGAAATAACAACTGGTTTTGGTGTTATCTCAATAAAAACTAACGCATTTCAAATAAAAGGCGAAGTTATTACTGGTGATAAACTTCTCTCTTTGGAGATATGTACTGAAAACAATGTTAAGAAAATAGGCGGGGCATTGGGGTGGGGGATTGTTGGAGGAATGCTTGCTGGTCCTGCTGGAATTATTGCAGGAGCTGTTCTTGGTGGGAATAAAAAGGACGTAACTTTTGTTGCTGAAATAAAAGATGGTCGTAAATTTATGGGGACCACAGATAATAAAGCATACACTGACCTGACAGCATCAAAGCTTAAATTTGACGATGTTTTAAATACGTCAGTTCATGATGATAAAAGCGAATATACCCCATCTTATGATGAGGAAATGATGACAAAGGCCAATAGAATGTACAATGAGCCTGATTATATGGCATGGAAAGAACGTACAGGAGAGGCAGAGGCAATTCGCGCTTGGATGGCAAAGACAGGATATTATCCGCCAGGCTATCACGAATAAACAAATACAATTCATTTGAAATAAGTCCGCTTTAGCGGGCTTTTTTAATGGGTGAAATATGGCAACATTACGCGAACTCATTATTAAGGTTTCCGCTAATTCTCAATCTTTTCAGACGGAAATTGCGCGCGCCTCGCGTATGGGGCAAGATTATTACCGCATAATGCAAAATGGCGGTAGACAATCAGCCGCTGCACAGCGAGAAACACAAAGAGCACTTGCATCAGTAACCGCTCAACTCAATGAAACCCGCTCTGCTGCTATTGGGATGACAGGGGCGTTTGCTGGAGCATTTGCCACTGCAAATCTCATTAAACTTGCGGACTCATATAATTCGCTTTCGGCCAGGGTAAAACTTGCGACTACTGATGCTAATGATTTTTCTTTGGCTCAAAAAGGGCTAATGGATATAAGCCAAAGAACAGGATCTGCATTTGCTGATAACGCATCTTTGTTTACCCGTGCTTCTTCATCGTTGCGAGAGTGGGGATATGGTACTCAGGATATTCTGAAGCTAACAGATGCGCTAGCAAACGGCCTCCAAGTATCCGGGGCTTCTGCTGAAGAAACATCATCGTTAATTGTTCAGCTTTCACAGGCTCTTGGCCGCGGTGTTCTCCGCGGGCAGGATTTTAACTCTGTAGCACAGTCTGGTCAGCGAATTATGAAAGCGCTGGCGGATGGGATGGGGGTTGCGCAAAAAGACCTTAAAGGAATGGCTGATGCCGGCCAGTTAACTACGGATAAAATCGTTCATGCCCTGATTAGCCAGTTAGATAAACTGCGCGGTGAATTTAACGCGATGCCTAACAGCGTGAGTGCTGCATCTACTCGTATTCAGAATGCGTTTATGGAATGGGTAGGGGGGGCAAACCAGGCGAGTGGCGCCACGGCTACTATTTCTGGTGTCATGGATGATGTTGCAAAAAATATTGACTCTGTCGCTACGGCTGCCGGCGCTCTCGTTGCTGTAGGGCTGGCCAGATATTTGGGCGGCATGGCATCTGGTGCCGCTTTAGCAACAACCAGGTTAATCGATGCCGCAAGAAGTGAAGTTGCATTAGCGGAAGCACAGGTAAGAGGCACTCAAGTTTCTACTGCTCGTGCACGAGCTGCGGTCTATCGGGCACAGCAAGCAGTTGCCGCGGCCAGAGGAACAGATCTTCAGGTTGCTGCAGAAAAACGCCTTGAGGCCGCTCAAGCTTCATTAACCAGAAATATTGCGGCGAGAACAGCTGCACAGACGGCGCTGAATGCCGTTACTTCCGTAGGCTCCCGACTGATGAGCGGAGCTCTGGGGCTTGTCGGTGGAATCCCTGGTCTGGTGCTTCTCGGTGCCGGTGCCTGGTACACAATGTACCAGAATCAGGAGCAGGCCCGCCGATCTGCTCAGGATTACGCGAAAACCATTGATGAAGTCAGGGAAAAGACCAAATCAATGTCCTTACCTGAAGCCTCTGATAATGAGGCTAAAACCAGGCAATCTCTTGATGAGCAAAACCGGCTCATTGATGCTCAATCCTCTAAGGTTAAAAGCCTTAAGGAAGAAATAGCTGGTTATCAGTATGTTCTGGCAAATCCTGGCCCGACAACCAGCAGCGGTTTCATGATTAATCATCTTACCTCTGTTGAAACAGTAACCCGAGGGCTTGAAGATGCCACTGCATCCCTTGCTGTAGAGCAGGAACGTCTGTCGCAAATGCAGGCTAAATCCGAATCTATACAGTCGGTTCTTGAAGGACTTGAAAATCGTCGGATTGCGCTGATTCGGCAGCAGGCTGCAGAGCAGAATGTTGCCTATCAATCTTTGCTGCGGATGAATGGCCAGCATACTGAATTTAACCGCCTGCTGGGGCTTGGAAATACCTTGCTAATGGCGCGTCAGGGGCTAGTTAATGCACCTATGCGCGTTCCCCAGGTTGATTTAAACAGCCAGCAGACAGCCGCACTTGAAAAGAGTCGGCGGGACCTTGAACTTTCTAAATTAAAAGGTGAGGCAAAGGAAAGAGCCCGTTTAGCATATGCAGCTGACGATCTGGGGTTGAAGGATGAACCTCAATTCCAGACCGGCAGGCAAGAGCTAATTAATAACGGGTTAGTCGAGTGGCGAAATAATCAGGCAAATAAACCCAAACCAAAGGGCCCTAAGTCTGAAGCGGAAAAAACAGAGGATGTTTATAAGAGGTTAATAAAACAGCAAAAAGAGCAAATAGCTCTTGAAGGGCAAAATACCGAGTTGGCGAAGGTTAAATATCAGGTGACGCAGGGGGAACTGGCGTCATTGGATAAAGCCAAAAAAGAAACGCTTCTCCATAATGCCGCGTTAATTGACCAACAAAATATTGCAAAACAGTTAAAAACTTACCGGGATGGACTGGCTGACAGTAACGCAGCTGCTCGGGACAGAGGGAATATTGATTTCCTCGGTGCAGGGGCCGGTGATAAAGCCCGCGATCGTATGAAGGAAATGGCAGATATTCGCACTGATTTTCTTAAACAGCAGCGTGATCTGCAGCGTGACTTCAGCCGTGGTGAAATATCTGAAGACCTCTATAAGCAGCAAACGGAAGCCCTGAAAACAGCGCTTGATGAACGGCTGACAATACAGGAGGACTACTACAAGAAAACCGATGAACAACAGTCAGACTGGCGGGCGGGGATCAGCGATTCACTGATGAACTATGCCGATCAGGCTGCTGATCTCAGTTCAATGGCCGCATCAGCGACCAGCGAAATTCTCAATAACGCCACTAACTCTATTTCCAACAATATGACCGACGTTCTTACGGGGGCTGTGTCATTCAAGGAAGGCATCTCCAATGTTTTCACGTCTATGGGTGAAACCATTATTAAGACGCTGATTCAGGTAGCCACGCAAGCGCTGATCACGAAAGCGATCCTGTCGATGGTTGGTGGTGGTTACGGTGGGTTGTTTAGCAGCATTTTGGGAAGCGTTGGTAGTGCTGGTGGTTCGGCAAGCAGTGGAACAGCTATCCAGAGCGCGGGCGCGAATTTCTCGTTTAACGCCCTGGGCGGTGTTTATGATTCTCCGTCCCTCTCCGCATATAGCGGCGGCGTATACAGCACACCTCAATATTTTGCGTTTGCAAAAGGGGCTGGCGTATTCGGTGAGGCAGGACCTGAAGCCATCATGCCGCTAACCCGTGGTGCTGATGGTTCGCTGGGTGTTCGCGCAGTAGGTCGTGAATCGCCGGCGGTTCAGAATGCGGCCAGGCAGATCGAGGCTCAGCCGCGGATCGCCGTCAGCGTTGACGCCCGGAGCACTTTTACCGGGAAGCCTGACGACGTAACCATGCTGGCCGTTGAACGGCGAAATGACGCACTTGAACAGCGGATCATTAACACGCTTACTGCCGAAGTGAGTAGCCCGCAGAAGAAGTTCGGACGCGCGATTTACTCGAATCTGCAAGCCAAAAAGCCCACCTGATTACCTGCCCGGAGGGAATATTCATGGCAGATATTATCTACCCGGACGATTACCTGCCCATGCCTCTCATGGACGGTTACGGGTTTAAACCGATATCGCCACTTAAACGCACGGAAATGACGTCCGGGCGCGCGCGCCAGCGACGCCTTTACACCTCAACACCGACCCAAGCCACCGTTAAATGGATTTTTAAGACTGATGCTCTGGCGCAGGTGTTTGAGGCGTTTTTCCGGGATGCGCTGAAAGATGGTCAGTCCTGGTTTTACATCAGGCTCCAGACTCCGATCGGAGTGAAGCCGTATAAGGCCAGGTTTGTTGATATCTACGAAGGCCCGACGCTCGTCGCGCCTAAATACTGGCAATACAGTGCGACCCTGGAACTTTGGGAACGACCATTGGCGCCGGTGGGCTGGGGGAATTACCCGGAATGGCTGGCTGCACAATCACTACTGGATATTGCCCTGAACAAAGAGTGGCCGAAAGCATGACCATACTCGAAAGACTCTATGCCAGCAGTGGTTCGGAAGTCATTCACGATACGCTGCAAATTGCCGCTGGCGATCAAAATTACTGGCTGACCAGTGGCTGGGATAATGTATCCGTTACGCTCGAAAATGGTCAGCAGGCGACGTTTGAGGGATGCGCGATTGATATTGCATTACCCGCCCGCAATGCTGACGGGACGCAGGATTTAAAATTTGCGATCAGCAATATAGACGGTGAAGTTTCTGGTGCTATCGATAAGCTGCTCGATGAAATGCAGTCCGCAACATTGACGTTTCGCCGGTATATCTCAACCGATTTATCAGCCCCTGCAGCTGCGCCTTATACCCTCGATGTAAAGTCTGGCTCCTGGACACAGACATCCGTACAGGTCACCGCGGGGTATATGAACATCCTTAAAACGGCGTGGCCACGTAACCGATACAACCTCGCCGAGCATCCAGGCTTACGCTACTGATTTGAGGTTTCTCCTATGTTTAGCCCTGTAAAATACCGTTCAGTCACCTGGCTGAAAGGCGGTCGCGTATACCCGCAACTCGACTGTTTCGGAATCATTAATGAAATTCGTAAAGATCTCGACCTGCCATTGTGGCCTGATTTCTCCGGCGTCACGAAAGACGAAGGAGGCCTCGACCGAGAAGCCCGGAAATTCATGAAATCGCTCACGCGATGCGAACCATGCTTAGGCGCCGGTGTGGCCTGCTATTCGGGATCTACTGTCACACACGTGGGGGTTGTAGTGCAGTTGGATAACCAGCTGCAGGTCGCGGAATGCAACCCGGGAACGCACGTCACTTTTTTGCCGCTGGCGCGTTTCGTTCGACGATTTAACCGCGTGGAGTTCTGGCAATGACAATCAGAATTTTCCCCTCCCGACTTCCGGGGGAGCCGCTGGAGCGGCACGAACACGGCACCCTGACTTTGCACGAATGGATGTCGAAAAACGTCCCGAGTTATTCGCTGGAAAAAGCGCACCCTATCACTGTTGAGCTCGGCGGTCAGATTGTACCGCCGAATGAATGGCCGTTATGTTACCTGCAGCCAGACAGTGATGTCAGGATATACCCTGTCCCGTACGGTACCGGGCTGGAAATCGCGGTGTGGGTATCGATCGCTGTCTCGATAGCATCGACAGCCTATGCGCTGTTTTTCGCTCCAAAACCCGAGCTGGGTGGGTTTTCATCTAACAATGGCACCTCACTTGACCTGAACCCGGCAAAAGCGAACACGGCAAAGCTTGGCGACCCAATCAGAGAGGCGTTCGGTCGCAACAGGATTTACGCGGATTATCTGGCACAACCCATGACCCGCTTTGACCCGAACGACCCGACCATAATGCGCGTGGAAATGTTTGTTTGCCTGGGCTATGGCCGGTTTTCTTATGCTGGTGGTGATTTTCGGGTGGGTGAAACCCCGGCGCTTACGCTGGGTGATGGTTTTAGTTTCACAGGGTACGGGCCTGGCGAAAACGTTGCTGGCGATCATCGTAGTGAATGCTGGTTTAATTCTACTGAAGTGGGCGGTACATCGAGCGGATCTGGGTTGGATATGGCCCAGACGGCACCTGAAACCAGCGATATTATCGCTGACTCAATGACAGTATCCGGTAGCTCTGTTTCGTTTATTGGCCTTGACGTTGATGACGATAACGACAGTAACAATGATGCAAACAAGTTGCCTCCATCCTGGGTTGAAGGGGCAATTGTTACATTGCTGGCTCCGCTCAATATTCAGGTATCGACCGTTGCCGGCATGAACGTGCTGGCCAGCGACATGCTGGCTGAGTGTGCCCCGTATGTCGGTATGCCCGTGACGCTGAACTTTAGCGGTGTTGATTATGACCTGCAGATTGCATCGTTTACGCCACAACAGAATGCCGTGCCGGGCGTTGGTGGAACTGCCGCGGTGCTGCTCGGGAATGCGGCGCCGACCACTTATGATTTTTCCGGTACCGGGCAGACGTTTACCGTGACCTGGCAGGGGACTACGTATACCGTTTCGCTGGTGGCTGATTACGGCACTATGTCGGGGTTGCTCGCGGCGATTAACGGAGGACTGACCGGGTCAGGGTTGATCGCCCATGATGACGGCGGAGTGGTGCGTATCGTTGAGTTATCGAGTCCGTGGCGCGGGGGTTCCATCACAGCTTCACCGCTCCCGGTTTCCGTTTTTGGTGATTCGCCGGAATTTACTGCCGGTACGGCATCCAGCGGAGGTACGCCGGCGATTACGGCCAGCGTAACACTGGCGTATGAGTCGGGAACATCCTTCTCCGGTCTTCCAGACGGAACCCTGCGAATAGCTCTGGCCCACCGCGGCAATGAATACAGAATTTCATCGGTTGATGGTCCAACTGCATCTGTTCAGCGCTTTGTTAACGGAGCTGTCGATAATACCTGGCCTGGATTTGCGACACGTACCGTCGTTGATTTTTCGGCATCGGGTATTAACGACAACAATACGTGGATGGGGCCATTTTTGGCCTGCCCTCAAAACGAAGTGATCGATGCATTCGAGGTGAATTTTTCGTTTCCAAACGGGATATGCGGCTTCAATAACAAAGGCGGCAAGCGTATTCGTCACGTTGAGTGGGAAATCCAGTACCGCGTATATGGCTCTGGTTCCGGCTGGACCAGCAAACAGGGGGTCTATGCCCTGCAGAACGTCAATGGCCTGGGTTTTACTGAGCGGTTTAATCTTGACATGCCAGGCCTCGTTGAGGTCCGTTGTCGCCGCAGGAACGAGCAAGGGACGAACAATGCGCGTGATGCCATGTTCTGGCAATCACTTTCCGGGCGGTTACTGGCGCGCCCCACCTCTTATGCGGGCATCTCTACGATCGGTATCACGGTAGAAACCGGCGGCCAGTTGGCTGCCCAGTCAGATAAGCGCGTCAGCGTGGTGGCAACACGCAACTATGACGGCGGTGGCGACCGGACTATCAGCGGTGCGTTTTATCATCTTGCTCATAGTCTGGGCTATCGGGACGATCAGATCGACATGGCTACCATCAACATGCTGGAGTCCACCTACTGGACCCCGCGAGGTGAGTATTTCGATCATCAGGCATACCTCGACAGCACGTCGGCGAAAGATATTTTCGACAAGATAGCTGAGGCCGGCATGGGCTATTTCCTGCTTTCAGATGGGATGCTATCTGTCGGCAGGGAAGGCGTCAAAAACTGGACCGGTATTATCACGCCACAGGATACGGTTGAAGAAATGCAGACGGCGTTCCGTGCGCTAACTGACGATGATTTTGACGGTGTGGACGTGAAATACATCAACCCCACAACATGGGCGGAGGAAACCGTGCAGTGCCGCTCGCCCGGTAATCCTTACCCGCGCAAGATCGAATCGTACAAAATCGATGTGGTGATGAGCGCAGACAGAGCATACCGCATTGGCATGCGCCGTCTCATGAAATATCTGCATCAACGACGGACCTACACGACGACGACCGAAATGCTGGGCTGGTGTCATGAGTTTGGCGATCACATCATTCTTTCTGACGATATCCCGACCGGGAAAACCCGCAGCTGTTTAATTGACGCGATGATGTATGACACGCAGGAAATCACGATGCATGTTACCGAGCCTCTCGACTGGAGCTATGCGAATCCGCGGTGCTGGATACAGTTTCAGGATTCCGGGGCCTCGCGGTTACTCACACCACAGAGGATCGACGACTATACCCTCACAGTACCGTATAACGACGATCTACACCCGGAAGACTGGATTATGGATGACCCCGATATTGATCCACCGCGATTGCTGTTCTGTGACAGTGAGAAGGGCGCCCGGCATGGGATAGTTCAGGATATAGCGCCAGTAGGCGATGGGAACTGCCAGATCACTGCCCCGGAATATAAAGAAATTTTCTATCAGTACGACGACGCTACATATCCCGGCAACGTCGCGTAATACCCACTAAAACCCCCGATTAACTCTTTTCGCTTAAACCCTCGTTTGCGCGAACGCTATTTTTTGGAGCAAAAAACATGGCCGAACTTAACCCGCCGCTGGGAACGACGACGCCGGAAATATTTTTAGATAACGTTAAGCGGGCCGACCGACTGGTGAACGGCCCGGCGGAAACGGTGCCCGACCGCGGCGGTGAGCCGCTGGATACCTGGCGCCAGATGATGGCGAAAAATGATGCGGCCATTGAGGACGCCCGCAAAAACATTACCATTCTGGGCCTCCCGTTTGCTACGCGTGAAGAAGCACAGGCCGCGGCAGACGAAGGTAAAATTCCCGTTGGGGGGATAACCTGGGCGCGAAATTTGAATGATGAATCGCTGGCAGACGAGCTCATCAACAACGGCGGTACGCTGGAGGCTACCGGAAGAGCAATGCCATCGCAATATGCGATAGATCGATATCTTCAGCCAATGCCCGACGGGAGCCTGATCATTTCCGGTGAAAACGGCGCAGCACTGGTTATCGATAAAACCGCAGCCACTCACCTGGTTGAGTTGATTATTCAGAACCAGATTCGGATTGGTGGTTTACGGCTGGCTCAGGGCGAAAATGGAGTCCCGCTTATGCTGACGGGCGAAAATGGCATTCCACTGGCGCTGGGTCGCGATGGGGCACTGCGTATGGTAGCCGCGAATATCGGTGGCGTCGGTTTTGAAACGGATTCGATGGGTGTCCCTCTGTTACTCAGGGCGAATAACGGTATAGCTGTGGCTATCGATAACGACAGTAATCTGAGAGTCCCGGGGGTGATTACTGATAAATTAATCGTCGGTGGAAAGGATATCTCAGATGGCGGAGGGGGCGACCCGGCATTCAGCAGCGGAGACCGATACATTGACGCTGACGGCAATGTCATGCCTGTCGTGCCGGACAGCAGCAAAATGAGCGCCTGGGGCTCTTCATCGTTTGTTGTGGCCGGAGCCAGTGGGAACTTTGCAACCATGGCGCAGGAGTTGGGCGTTGCGGACTGGAACAATCAGGGTCAGGGTGGCGAATCCTCGTTTCAGGTTGCTGCTCGCTGGGGCGCCATTCCGTTCACGCTGGTTTTCCCGGGAAACGTAATACCCGCCAGCGGTACGGTTGCCGTGACCTGCACTCAGCTACCCAGCAATTTCTGCAACAATTTCCTGAAAACGTACTCAGGCGTGGTTGGCGGCGTCGCCGGGACGCTCTCATGGAGCAGTGCCTCGCTCCAGTTTACGCGAACCACAGAGGGGGCGGCGGTCTCTCTGAGTGGCGGAAAAAATTTCATTCCTACTATTCCGGCGAGTTACCGGGATGGTGTAGTGCTCATCTGGTCGTACAAAAACGACATGAAATATAACGCTGCAACGCAAACCGAAATTAATATGGACGTCATTTTTAATAACGTCGTTAAATCTTTCGCTCACGCCTCAACACTGGCAAAACGCGTCCTCGTCATCGGAATTTTTAACGACTCATCGTATACGAATGAAATCTACAAAACCCGACTGGCGGAAATGAACAGCCGGATGAAAGCGCATTTCGGCGACCTGTACTGCGACACGCAGGATTATATCTGTAGCAGTCAAATCTGGACAGATACCGGGATAACCCCTACCAGTGATGATTTAGCGATGCAGGCATCAGGATATAAGGCCACATCATTGTCAGCTGACAGCGCACACCTGAATACCACGGCACATAAAGCTGTTGTCGAACACGTTATCAAACCAAAATTAATCAGCCTCGGCTGGTACACGGCAGGAGAATAAATTATGACTCAGGGTTTAATGATCAATGTTCCGTCAAATTTCAGTCGGGTTCTCACTGACCTGTCGTTTATCCCGGATGTGGCAGAAGAGGCGGTCGCCTATAGGGGGCTGTATGGTGAAAGCGAGGCGGTGTCATTATTGAACAGTTCCACCGCGTCAGTTGCGTCGAACGTAAAGGCGATTGCGGCCCAGACGCCAGCAGCCCTGACTTACGGGACGGGGTACCTTAAACTCACGGGCCCCGGCGCAGACGGTGCAGCGTCCACCGGTATTCGTCTGGACCTGACGCTGGCGAGTATCGAAAAAAACGGCTACCCCCTGTCGCTGGGCTGCGCGTTCAGGAATTTACAGAAGACGAAGGAGCCCGGAAGAATGCTGTACCCGATAGCCTCGTTCTATCTGAGCGCAGGCACAGTTGCGGCGCCGCCGTTTCTCTGTATTGCCGCATATATCGGCGATGATGGCGTGAGAAAAATAGCGGCATGGTCAGGCTCAATTGCTGATGCTGTGGGCTCCCTGCCGCTGCAGTGTGCCGTGGATGTGGACTGGCAGACTACGGATCTGATTTCAGCTTTCGTATCACGCGCAGCTGATGGCACTGTAAGCCTGGCGGTCAAAAAGGGCTCGTCTCCCGTGGTGACCAAATCATTTGCATTTGCTGCTGTCCCCGACCAGGGCTCTGCTGAAAGCGTCATCCCCCGTATTGTCTACGGCTCAATGAACACCAGGACTCTGGGTAGCGCAGAACTGCTGACGGGAGAGTACTGGCAGAGTCGTGCGCTGTCCCCGGCTGAATTGTCGCAGCAGGCCAGCCTGACGTATCTGAAAGCTGTATCAAGGTTATAAACATGAGTGGCGCATCCATCATTGACGGCGTTTTATAAAGATAATTATGGTTTAACCCTTTAAATAATATACGGCTATCGATGGTGATAGCCGCTTTTAAATAATTGCCGTGAGCGTTACAGGCGCGAATTTGCTTTCAGATGAATCAATGCGACCTGCTGCTGCAACTCCGACATAGTCAACGCCGTGTTATGCCAGTATTGGCCCATTAAAATATCGCCGCTATCAAGCGTACGGGATTCGCTGGTACCAAACAAAATACGCGTTGCCGTTGAACTGGCCGGCGGGGTCTGAACAGGGAAACCGAACGTTGACGTTAAGACTGAGTCGAGACCTTTTTTAACCGCCATATTTATTCTGCCATCAGCGGCCCGCGATATTGCTGCGCAAATCACGTCATCAGTAGAGGACCAATCGACAGGAACAGAACAACGAGACACAAGCGCGTCGGAATTTGCGCCACCCAGACCGCCAGACCATGCGGATAGAATATGCTGGCCGGTATCAAGTATTGTCGCGGACAGGAGCAAAGCGGGTTGCGCCACCGCCGGAGTGCCCCACGGATTTGCAAAAAATGACATAATGGGATATAGCCGGCGCGATGCTTCTTTCTCTGCTTTTTTGATTGACCGAATTGCCACGGCGATAGTACACGGGTAGCCGCCAGTAATTAAATTATCGCTTTTAACTTCTGTGCGAATACCGGTGCCGCCTGTAGCGGTATCACCACCAGGCCCGATGAATGCGAAAAACCCCTTGTCAAACGTCAGCCTTTCAGGGTTTCGTCCAATTATTTCAACAACGTTTCCGGCGGTATCATTAGCTGAATTTACCTGCGATTCGCTCAGGCTCCCCCCATAAAAACCGGTATACGTTAGATTTTCGCTCCTTACGTCTGGAATAAATGACAAGTCACTCAACACCCGATTAAATGTCGCCGGTACGTTAATTGCTAACCCTGATGCCATTTTCATTACCTCTTAATTGTACCAGCCCAGGCTGATGAGTTTTGGTTTGATTGTATTTTGCACAACAGCATTATGTGCCACTTGATTTAAGTGCCCGGCATCAACTGATAGCGAATTCGCTTTATACCCCTGAGCCTGCATCGCAAGGTCGGTAGCAGTTGGCGTAATTCCTGTGTCGAGCCATATTTTATCGCTACAGATATAATCTTGTGTATCGCAATACAAATCCCCAAAATAATCTCTCATCCGATTATTCAGACTCTCCAGTCTGGTTTTCCAGATTGGATTGGAATAGGAGGAGTCGTTGAAAATGCCAATTACTAAGGCCCGTTTTCCTAACGTTGTCAGGTGCGTTACGGTCTTTAACACGTTATTGAAAATCACATCCTCGTTAACTTCCGGGTTTGCTACTGCATCCCATTTAATGTCGTTTTTGTACATCCAAAGCAGCGCCACACCATCACGATAGGATGCGGGTATGGTTGGCACAAAATCAGCACCGCCGGACAGGGACACCTCGGCACCCGCCGCAGCACGAGAAAATCGCAGCGTTGTGGACGCCCATTCCAGGGTTCCGGCGACTCCACCGACCGTGCCTGAAAACGACTTCAGAAACGAGTTACGAAAATTGCTCGGCAACTGAGTGCAGGTGACGTTCACTGCTCCACTGGCCGGAATGACATTACCGGGGAAGATAAGATTGAAAGGTGCGCCACCGAAACGGGCAGCGCTCTGAAACGAGGATTCGCCCCCCTGACCTTGATTGTTCCAGTTCGTAACGCCCAGTTGCGCGGCCAATGCAGCGAAGTTGGTATTTGCTCCCGCAGTTACCAAAGATGACGATCCCCACGCCGACATTTTCTTTGTGTCTGGAAGTAAAGGCATCAAATCCCCATCGGAATTAACATAGCGCTCCCCTGGGCTAAATGTCGAATTCCCTCCGCCACCGCCTGTAATATCCTTACCGCCAACAATCAATTTATCAGTAATAACCCCCGATATTCTTAAATTGCCTCCATTATCTAAGGCCCCGGCGATACCGTTATTACCTCTGATTAACAGAGGAACACCCATCGAATCCGTTTCAAAACCGACGCCACCGATATTCGCAGCAACGAGGCGTAACACGCTGTCGGGTCCCAACGCCAGAGGCATGCCGTTTTCTCCCAGAATGTAAAAACCGCTCGCCTGCGGATAGAGGCGGATAGATGCGCCGCCGATACTGATCATATCCTGCACAGCCAGAGAAACGGCACGCGTTACCGCGTTTTTATCAATGGCCAGAATAACCCCGTTATCAGCCATCAACGCAAATGTTCCGTCCGGGAGAACCTGAAAATATTTATCGATGGACTGCTGCGAGGGCATCTTGCGCCCGGTTGCAGTCAGGGTACCGGAAATATTTTTGTACTCGTCGGCCAGCTCGGTGTCATCGATATCGCGAACCCAGGTCACAGCCCCTTCGGGGATTTTTCCATCTGATACGGCGGCCTGAGCATCATCGAGTGTGCTAAACGGCAGCCCGATTGCGGTGATGCTGTTCTGCGCCTCGACAATTGCCGCGGCAACCATCGCCATAATCTGGCGCCATGAGTCCAGCGGGTCGCCGGCGCGATCGGGGACGGTGGACGCCGGGCCGTTCACCAGTCGGTCGGCCCGCTTAACGTTATCTAAAAATATTTCCGGCGTCGTCGTTCCCAGCGGCGGGTTAAGTTCGGCCATGTTTTTTGCTCCAAAAAATAGCGTTCGCGCAAACGAGGGTTTGTGCGAAAGACAGGAGCTTTTTACAATCAGCTATTTCAATGGGTTACGTTATGCTGATTGGCTATGCACGGGTATCAACCGGGGATCAAAACCTCGATTTACAGAAAAACGCGCTGATTCGCGCAGAATGTGAGCTAATTTTCGAAGATACCGCCAGCGGGAAAAATGCGAAGCGGCCCGGATTAAGGAAAGCTATTCGCCGTCTTCGACCTGGTGATTCGCTGGTGGTCTGGAAACTGGATCGCCTCGGTCGCAGCGTACGCGACCTCATTACGTTGGTATCTGAACTGCAGGAGCGGGGAATTCATTTTCGCAGCCTGACCGACAGCATCGATACCAGTACGCCAGCAGGCCGCTTTTTCTTCCACGTAATGAGCGCTCTGGCGGAAATGGAAAGAGAGCTGATCGTCGAGCGTACCCGCGCCGGTTTAACAGCGGCAAGGGAGCAGGGGCGCATCGGTGGCCGCCGCCGGATAATGACCACCGAAGTTGTGGAACGCTGCCGCCGGATGCTGGAGAACGGCGCAACCCGGCAACAGATAGCCGATGTAGTTGGGGTGGGGACCAAAAGCATTTACAAATATCTTCCAGTCGGTATCCCCACAAAAAGCAAAGCGTTACCTCAGTGATAAAGATCGATAGATGAAACCTGCATTGAACAAATTTCACGATGAAATTACTGTATATATAAACAGTATTTATGCGAGGTAAGATCGTGCTTAGACAAACAGACATTAACCAGGCATTCCGCGAGTCAGTTTTACGCAACTCAAAGGGATATCAATACTTACATACACGAGATTTCGTTTCATCACTACAGCAGCGCGGCATTCACTTCTCACACTCTGATGCTAATCGGTGGATAGAGCGCTATCAGTCGTGCTTCGCTGACAAAACGCCGGATCACACAGAAAACAGGCTGTGGATTTTAAGGAACATGGGGAGAATCATGTAATGCGGCCATTTCCATCACCGGCTACAGACTACATCGAGCAGAGGCTGACTGTTACGGCGGCATGTGATGTCAGCCCTAACTCTCAAGTTGTTCAGACTGACCGCGGCTATGTTGTTTTGGACTTGTCTTTAAAGGTGACGCAGGGAAGCGTTGTACTTATCCGTTGTGCAGGTGAGTTGCAATTTGCCAAACTTATGGGCAAATCATTTATCACAGCGGAAGGGGAGAGCATAGAAGGTGAGGCTCTGGATGATGTTGAGGTGCTCGGCGTCGCGACACATGCGATCAACGATCTGAGACAAGATAATAGCCCTATTTGATAATGATGGGCTCTGCCATCTGCGCTGATTAATTAGAGCATGATTAAACTCATTGCTAAGAGGATTAGCATGCAAACGAATATTATTGCCATTCCGAATACCGGTCTCCAGGGCCTCATAAAAGAAAAAACCCGCACAGAGAGGCGGGTGTCTAACGAGACTAATATGCTATATAAAAAACACTCAATTTACAAGGAATTGTGCCTGAGGTCCTATCCTTAGGCAAGGCAAAGATAAAATGTAAAAGTGAAGAAAGTATGAATAAGTTGTAAGGCGAGATGCTAAAGCAACAGTGCGATATAGAAGTGCTCGGAGTTGCAACGCACGTGATCAACGATATGAGGCAGGATGATAGCCCTGTTTAATGTGCCCTACCCAGTAGCCGTATGCAAGAGCTACCGGGTAGGGCTGATGCCTTTCGATCGGAGCGGCATCGCGAGCGATTGTACAGACCGATCAACGTACAAACCAGTCGTCTGCTGTCTCCCAGGCGTCTTTCAGAGTAGTCTCGACAAACTCCTTAGCGATTTCCTTATCGGTGGCCCACAAAACGCTCAGTCCATCAATACTGGCCGTTTTCACGATCACCTCAACGTCGTCATATTGCTTGCTGATTCGACGGGTCATTTCGTCTTTCAAGGCCTCCATTGACCCCTTTGGCATTTTCGCGGCTTTCTCTTTGGCAATGCTGATTTCTACACGCATGATAATCACCTTTGTGCTGGTTGAATATACAGTATTCAGCGAGAGATGATTACTAGTCAAATGGATTGTTTAGGTTTGTGAGTACATAATTAAGTACATATTTTAGGTAATTATTAATTAATTTTATTTTAAATCAGTTAGTTATAATTTTGTTCAAGTAATCTTCGGCGTAATCGCCCACCAGCATCAGAATCTTTTTGCCCATCTTATTCACTCCTGTATGAAGAAAGGTGTCTAAGATATAGCCTGGCGGGAGAGGGAAAGCGAACCTGTGGATGATGGACGGCTGACGGGAACAGGACGCGTTGCTTTCGAACGGACGCTGGCAATCTCTGCCGGCCGGACCTTTAACCGGTAAACCCGCTTTACCCGGCGCCAGGCAGGTATTAATGAGCGAGAGGTATTATTGTAAGCACCGTTTTAATATATCCGCTGAATGAAATGCCGCTGTTTCTTTTACGCTCAGCGCAAGGCTATACGTGGTCCGGTTTAACCATCGATACCGGATATATGAAACGTATTATATGTAAGTTCTATATTAATCCTGTCAGTCATTAATTATAACCATATCCATGCCTGGCACCGGGATTTTTCATGTTCTGTGAAGAGTAAATAATAATTTATTTCTTACGCCCCTGTTCGCGCACGTTTCAGTATCCGGAATGACAAGTATTTGCGTTTCATACTGATTTGCGTCAATCAACTCTGTGTATTCAGATTTGAATTTAATTCATATTGCTTCATGAGGTATACATTCTGCCTTTATTGTAAGCAAATGGTTGTTATTACATACCGGCTTTGTTTGTCTGATGCGTTTCATTTTCACATTTGCCTTAAGATGTCTGAGGAAAGTCTTATAATGGACTTTGCAACCGGCAGGTTGATATTTTTTTAGCGCTTTGCTCTACTATATTCTGGTCATCACACACCGTTATCTTTAACACATTATTCCTCACGGGAAGGGACTGCTATGGCTGATACGTTCCAGAATGAGGTGCCCAAGGCACGCATTAATTTAAAGCTGGCTCTGCATACTGGAGGCGTGCAGAAGAAAGTCGAGCTGCCGCTGAAATTCCTCGCCATCGGTGATTTCAGTAATGGCAAAGAAGACCGGCCATTATCGGAAAGAGCAAAAATCAACGTCAATAAAAATAACTTCAACAGCGTACTTTCGGAATTCAGTCCGGAAATCAGCCTCACGGTACAGAACACGCTGGCCGGCGATGGCGCCGAAGAAAATATTCAGCTCCGCTTCGCCGATATGAAAGATTTCGAACCGGAGCAGGTGGCCCGCCAAATCCCCCAGCTCCGCGCCATGCTGGCGATGCGGAATTTATTACGCGACCTCAAATCCAACCTGCTTAATAACGCCACTTTCAGAAAAGAGCTCGAAAAAATCCTGAAAGATCCGGCGCTGACGCAGGAATTACGCGACGAAATGAGCGCGCTGGCCCCGAAATAAACGGCGTGCGTTATTTAATGGATTAACCGGGAATATGCTGATGTCTGTAAATACTGAAACCACCCCCGCGCAGGGGCAGACCGCTGTACTGGTAAAAGAGAGCGTTTACGCCTCCCTGTTTGCCAAAATCAACCTGACCCCGGCGTCCCGCCTGGGCGATATTAACGACTTTCTGGATGATGCCGCGCTGTCCGACGCCCCGGCGGGCGAACGACTGACGGCGGCGATGCAGGTATTTATGGACTGTATCCGTTAGTCCGGAAAGAGCGTGGAGAAGCTCGACAAGACCCTGATTGACCACCATATCGCGGAGCTGGACTATCAAATCAGCCGCCAGCTGGACGCGGTGATGCACCATCCTGAGTTCCAGAAGGTGGAATCCCTGTGGCGCGGCCTGAAGCAGCTGGTGGACAGCACCGACTACCGCCAGAACGTCAAAACCGAAATTCTGGACGTCTCCAAAGACGATCTGCGCCAGGACTTCGAAGACGCGCCGGAGCTGATTCAGAGCGGCCTCTACTGGCACACCTACACCGCCGAGTACGACACCCCGGGCGGCGAGCCGATCGGCTCGGTGATCTCCGCGTATGAGTTCGACGCCAGCCCGCAGGACGTGGCGCTGCTGCGCAATATCTCCGGCGTCTCCGCCGCGGCCCATATGCCGTTTATCGGCGCCGTGGGTCCTGCCTTCTTTCTGAAAGAGTCCATGGAAGAGGTTGCCGCCATCAAGGATATCGGCAACTACTTCGACCGCGCAGAGTACATCAAATGGAAATCCTTCCGCGACACCGACGACGCGCGCTATATCGGCCTGGTGATGCCGCGCGTGCTGGGCCGCCTGCCGTATGGTCCGGACACCGTGCCGGTGCGCAGCTTCAACTACGTCGAGCAGGTGAAAGGCCCGGACCATGAGAAATACCTGTGGACCAGCGCCTCGTTCTCCGACGCGCAAAGGAGCGATCTGCCTCCGGCACCACGTGAGTGAGATGCTAGCCAGCTGGCAGGTCGTGATGCGGTAACCGTCGTTATCGCACTGCCTCACATGCAGCCAGGTGTTGCCAACGTGGAACAGGAAGGCGTCACTCCAGACCGGCCGCTTCGTTATCGTGAAGAATGGGTGACTTTGCAGGATGCCTTTGGCTCTGAAGAAGAATCCATGGCCGTTGCCCGGTTTAATTTCACTATCCGGTTTGCCCATGAAAGCAATGATGCCTGGAAAGTCTGCCCGGTAGCAAGGCTTAAAGGAGTGACGTAATGGATAACTGGTCAGCGCTTTTCGACGGACAGACCCAATACTTTCTGGATATCAATGACAGCTCGGTGAAGCCGGATGTTCTGCGCTTTTACGGCAGGGAAGCACTGAGCGAACCCTTCAGCTGGGACATCGAGTTCACCACGCTGCAGGCGAACATCCCCCCGGAAGAGGTGCTGATGAAATATGCCTCTTTCCGGATGCGGAGCGGTAAAAGTGTGCACGGCATGGTGACCCGCCTGGAATGGCTTTCCACCTCTAAGGACCAGTCTCACTACCGGCTTACGCTCAGTTCGCGCCTGGCGCTGCTGGGATACACCCGACAGTGCGCGGTATATCAGAATCAGTCCGTTCCTGAGGTGGTTGAGCAGGTGCTGCGTAAACACGGTCTGGAAGGTCCTGATTTTGAATTCAGACTGGAGCGCACCTACCCGCCGCGTGAAATTATCACCCAGTGGCGGGAAACGGACCTTGAGTTTATCCGGCGCATTCTGTCTGAGGTGGGAATTTACTGGCGCACGATGATGGACGATGTGCGCGGTCTGGATACGTACATTTTTGCCGACAGCCAGCTTAACTACCAGTTTGACGTGCGCCTGCCGTACCGCGAGCCATCGGGTCTGTTTGACGGCGCGGCAGAGTCGGTCTGGGGCCTGCCATACACCGAACGTTACTGTTTCCGCCTGGCGGAAATCTTGCGTCCGGAAATTCACGGCACGCTTCCGGCCCGGGGTGAGAGCCGGGAGAAGAACGATATCTACGCTCATCGGGACGAGCAGGGCCGCTACCGGGTGAAGCTCGACTTCGACCGGGAGGGGACGGAACCCGGTTACGGGTATCTGTGGCTGCGGATGGCGAAACCGTATGCCGGTGAAACGCTGGGCTGGCATACGCCGCTCATCGATGGCACCGAAGTGGCGATTGCGTACAGCAACGGTGATATTGACCTGCCGTACCGGATGTTGACAGCCAGCTAGAGATGTTTGAGCAGCGGCTGAAACTGCTTAATGAAGCGGTGCTTTTCTCGGCGCCGGAAGGGATGGCGCTGACCAGCGGGGAGCATTTGCAGATGACGGCGTCGAAAAACGTTGCCGTTAACGCCGTGGGCGATATCAGTGCCGGGGTGATGGGCAATCACCCTTTATGCTCGGCATGACGGGGAAACTGGGCGTGGAGGGAGAGGAGAGCCCGCCCGATATCCCCTCCACCTTTACTATTGAGCCTGGCGGCTATTGCGGAATGCCGTCTGCAACTTTACAACAAGGAAACCAGCGTGTTGCATACCACTTCGATTAAACGATGGAGTTTACTTCTTATGCCTTTACTGCTGACAGGCTGTGGCCTGACGCAGAAAATTAGCGACAGCACCTCATCGGCGGTGAAATCGGTGTTTTATAAGCAGGTAAACGTCCTGCATCTGGACGTTACCGCCCGGGCGGAACTGAACACCGATGAGCGGGAGAACAGCTCGCTCTCCCAGCCGGTGATGGTGTGGGTCTACCAGCTCAGTGACCGCAAGGCGTTCGATAAACGGGTCTATCAGCAACTGGTCACGGAAAGCGAGGAGGCCGACGGAGACGAACGGCTTGCCAGCCGTAGCCTGGTGGTAAAACCCGGCGCTGACGTCAGCCTGGATATGCCGATGGACGAGAAGGCGCAGTTTATCGCGGTGGTGGGGTTATTCCGGGCGCCGGATATGGTGAAGAATGACTGGAAGCTGGTGCTGAGGCGCGATGATCTCGATCCCGACAAACCGCGCATTATTGAAGCCAGCCATAACCGCCTGACGCTGAAACCCCTGAAGGATGACTGAGATGCCCACACGCCATAACGCCCCCTCGCTGTATGAAATGCTGTACGGCAAGTTTACCGGCAGACTCGACCTGCATCAGGTCAGTGAGGAAAACCAGGTTATTCTGTCGGTGCTGGATAATATGCAGCGCGTCCTCAACTGTCGCGCCGGGACGCTGGCGCACCTGCCCGATTACGGCCTGCCGGATATGACTAAAATCCTCCAGGGGATGCCGGGTACGGCCCATGAGCTGATGGGCATCCTGTCGGCCGTATTGCTTAAATATGAACCGCGGCTGCAGAAAATTGACGTGGTTCTGCTCGAGCAGACTATTCCCGGAGAGCTGCGTTACGCCATTGACGCGGAGCTGAAGGGCGTAGGCCTGGTGCGCTACGGCACCGAATTTATGCCCGAGGGCAGGGTGCTTATCCGCCACCTCAAACAGCAGCAGTACCTGGAAGTCCGCTCCTCAATCTAGTTTTTATTCTGGCTGAAACTATCATGACGACTCCTTCTAAATGTTGCCTGAAAACCGGCGGCGATCCGCGTACGTTTGCGGATTACGCGCGCCTTCGCGATGAAATGAACAAACTGACCCATCCGGCGCGCCCGGATGTCAACTGGCGGCTCGCGGAAAAACTCTGCCTGTCGCTGTTTGAGCACAACGGCGTGGAGCTACAAACTGCCGCCTGGTATACGCTTGTCCGCACGCATCTGGCGGGGCTATACGGCATGAATGAAGGGCTGGCCATACTGGTCGCGCTGGTCTCCCGGCAGTGGGGCAATGTGTGGCCGCAGCCGACGACTGCGCGAATCAAAATACTCAGTTCGCTCAGTAAACGGCTGCAGCAGGCGATGCGCACGCTGTCGCTGACCCATATCGACCTGAGCCAGCTTTACCAGGCAGCAGCGCATCTGACGGCGCTGGATGACGTCCTGCAGCGTATGGAACTCAAACATGCCGGCCAGCTTGATGCCCTGTCTATCCTACTGCACAACGCGGCGGTGCGGCTGGAGAGCAGCGAAAATAAAGAGGAGACCGCGCCGCAACCGCCCGCGCCTGAACCGGCCCCTTCCAGCCTCCCTGAACCGACCGCGCAGGTGAAATGGGTCTATGTCGCCGAACCGGCATCGCGGCCGAATACTGACGTTGTGACGGCATTCCCGGCGCCCGCGAAGCCCTGGAGGCCGTTTGTCGCCGGGATGCTGACTATGCTGGCGCTGGCCGGGGCCGCGGCGGGAGGATGGCGGGCAATGCACCCGTCCGATTCGGGGCAGATGCGGTTTCCCGCCCGGCTCTCTACATTACCTACGGTGCTTTCCGCTGAGCAGTTACAGATGCTGCGACAACAATCCCCCTCGGCCGAGACGGGGATAAAACAGACTCAGCAGCAGCTGGCGCAGCTGTTACAGCTAAAACCGGACTGGGCTTTGAGTTATGGCACTCATCTGGCGCAGCAGGCGCTGACACTATGGCCAGAACAGGCGAAACCGCTGGCGCAACAATGGCAACAGCAGGTCAGCGCCGCCGCGCTTCCCGTGGAGAATCTCAGCGGCTGGCACCAGGGAATGACGCAGCTACAGCAGTTGACGAACCGGCTTAACGCGCTGGATGAACAGAAGGGGCGGTATATCACGGTGAGTGAGCTGAAGTCAGCGGTGTTTGCCATAACGCAGTCGCTCAGCCGTACCGTTCCGGCGGAAGAGCAGCTGCGGCAACTCTCCGCACAGCTGCACAATCAGCCAGGGTCTGCGGCACAGCAGAACCAGACGGAGCAGCATCTGCAACAACTGATTGCCCGCTATGCTGTGCTGAAACAAAAAACGGCGGAATAACCCCGCCACACCCGGCACCGGCGCGCCTGTCGCGCCGGTGCCTCCTTTCAGCGTTTAATTTCCCCAGACAGGGCTATCTAATAACGCCGTAATTCACTGGCTTCCCAGCTATACGCGTCCCTGGCGATTAACGTGTCGCCAAGCTCCTGATAATCGAAATGATAAAACTCAGCGCGGGCGCCATAACCGGAGTAGTCGACTGCCGCAAGGCCAACAAACGCTCCGGTAAAGAATCCGCCATAGCTTTGCAGGACATAATCATCCGAAAGGATCGCAGCATCTAGCTTCACAGGGATTTCAGTGAACTCAACCCCATCAAAGCTATATTCATAGCTATACGTTTCCTTCCTGACTTTCGTCCGGAACCAGACATATTCAACGTGCTCCGGGACCTTGATGGCTTCATCTTTTAAATATGATGTATACCGCCCTCGGTTATTCTCACCTATTTCAATGACCTTACCGTTAATTTCATTCCAGGTAATGAACACAAAACTCCAGTGACGATCGTTATAGTAATTCGTTAATCCGGCCATTTGCTGGTAGTTAAATGGATTAAATTTAACTTTAACTTTCGCATCAAAATAAAAGGCTTGCCAGCGTCGGGCAATCAGCGACAGGTCATGGGTATTCGCTAAAGATCCCTGGCCAATTAACGTTAACTTGCCATCGCCGGTGGTACCCATTTTTTCTGTAAACGGCATCCGCAGTGTGTTCCAGTTACCATCGAGTGTCGCCGTTGTAAATTCGTCGTGCTGGCTACGGTCTTCCGGACTTTCGGTATCAATGGCATCTTTCGGGCCTTCGACAAACGTCTTTCCGCCGTGACCGCCTTCAATACGCGGCCAGCCGCCTTCATCCCAGTACACCTTCTGGATAGCCGTTTCTCTGCCCAGCGTTGACCAGCCGCGAGGATCGTAGACTGACTCACCCGGGCGATTCCACGGACGCGCGCAGAGTGAGGCGTAGTACCATTCGCCGCCGGGGGTGGAAACCAACGCGCCGTGCCCTTGCTTTTGGATGTAGTTGTCTGGCGTATCGACGTTGGTTAAGAAGACCTCACCCGGCTCCGTTTCAAAGCTGTTGGCGTCTAAGGTTTTAGAACGCGCAACCACTTCCTGGTGCGTAAATACGGTGCCCCCCTGGGCGGCAAAAAGATAATAATATCCGTTCAGTTTATAGAGATGCGGCCCTTCAACGAGCCCAACGGCGGTCCCACGATAAACGGTACGCGCGGTCTCTGGCATTAATTTCAGGTTTTTTGTATCCAGTTCAGTTAACGTGATGCCGTCAAAGGGATGGTGATATTCGCGATGGTCCCAGGTTTGCTGCACGATATATTTCCGGCCATCATCGTCGTGGAAGAGAGAAGCATCAAAACCTACGCCATTAAGCTTAATGGGGTCTGACCACGGGCCGCGGATATCGGTTGCGGTGGTCAGATAGTTTGTCATGTCTTTAAAGGCGCCTTCGGTGACTTTGACGTCGGTATACACTAGCCAGAATTGACCGTCGGCATAAGAGAGCGCCGGCGCCCAAATACCGCCTGATGAGGGGTTGCCTTTCATATCCAGCAGGGTGGTGGTTGACAGGGGCGCAGGGAGAAGATTCCAGTGCTCCAGGTCTTTTGACTCATGTAAACGAACGCCAGGGAACCACTCAAACGTAGAGTTGGCGATATAGTAGGTGTCCTCGACACGGATAATGCTGGGGTCGGCATTAAACCCACGTAAAATAGGGTTTTGAATAAGTGACATATCATTACACCTTTTTATTTAAATGTTCCAAATGCATTTAATTTATATTTTTAACTACACGCGGACTTCATCAAGCTGACGGTTGATATCGGTCACGTTTTTGTCAGAGATGGGATAAACCTGCATGATGATCATCGATACGATGGCTAACGCGATAGGGATCCACACCGCGGTCATAATGATCCCGTCGATAGCGCTGGCGCTTTGCTGGGCGCCGGTTTCATTAAAGCCATAAACGGCCAGTAACCACAGGGGAATCGCGCCGCCGATGGTAAAGCCGATTTTGAAAAAGAGGCCCATAATCGCATTAATGATTGCCGCATTTCGCTTGCCGGATTTTAATTCGCCATACGCAATCACTTCAGGAACCAGCGCCCACATAAAGCCGGTCGCGGACGTTAAGCCCCATTGTTTAATGAAGGTGGCGATGTAAGCAAGCCAAAGCGCATCGTGCATGCCCTCGCGTGACCAGACGTAAGTCAGTAGCTCGCCGACAATAAACATGGCCAGAAAAATATGGAAGAAGCCTTTTTTACCAAAAATTTTCTTGAGTTTGGGCCAAAAAATAGGGAATGCGATGCCCGGTATGGAGGCGACAAGGCCTACGGCGCCCATCCATTCTGAATGACCGACAACGTACTGATTGAAAAAGCCGTTAACCGTGTTCATGAAAAACATGAACGTGAAGGCCAGCATGAAAAACAGCCCGAGAATAACCAGCGGGCGGTTATGTTTGAGTTCAAGGAACAGATCGGTCGTTTTGACGTTGGCGGTCTGTTCTGCCGTCGCGACAACGCGTTCTTTCGTAAATTTATAGCAGATGAAAAGCGCCACCGCGCCGATTAGCATATACACGGAGTAGACACCGAACCAGGCGTAGTTGGCTGATGGATCGGTATAGTTTCCCAGATTGAGCTCAATGCCGAAAAAACCGGTGTCCTTAAGGCTGCGATCTTTTGGTGAAGCCATCTGTACAAACATCGGGAACAGGGTATAGACAAGAAGATTGGCGCTATTGGCCAGCATCATTCGGGTACTGGTGAGTTTATCAATCGATTCCGGATCCCGGGTCAGGGACGCATTAAGCGAACCATAAGGAATATTCACTACGGAATAAACTAAATCCAGAGCCAAATAAACGATGAAGGCAAAAGGTACCGAGCCTCTGACCCCAGGAATGGGAGCAAAAAGTAAGGCGGAGAGAATCACCAGCGGTACGCCGGCTCTTAACAGCCAGGGGCGATATTTACCTGCTTTTGACGTTCTTTTGTCAACATACGTGCCGACCATCGGATCCCAAAAGACATTGATGATTCGGACAAAAAGAAATATAAACCCTGCCGTTGCCGTGCTGATGGTATTAACCGTCAGCATGTGAAGAGCCAGAAAGCCGCCTATTGTGCCAAAAACCAGGTTTTGAGCAAAGTCGCCCATACCATAACCAATACGTTCTCCACGCGTTAATTTATGATATTCATCATGGCGGCTTTGCATTATGTTTTTACTCATTCTGAGCAGACTCCGGTGTGTTGTGTGGATGTGTAACAATTTCTGACATAAATGATCTCGAAGAATCTATTACGTTTTTAAATTAATTTATTATGTTTTTTTACTTCTGTGATCATCGAAGCAAAGCCTCCTCCGGACCCTCCATTTCACTTGTTGATTAACGCTTTGCAAGCTATACCCCGGTAGATTTAAAACGCCGCAAAATCGGCATTTTGTTTTATTGTTTTTTTTACTCTGGCCACTCCAGGAAATGTACTCTACAGGGTTATCCGCGCGCTGAGTAAATGGCGCGAATATTTGCGAGATGGCTCACGTTTGAGCATTTTCTTAATCACGGAGTGAAATAACGTAATTGAGCAACCGGCCAGGAGAATACAGGATGTGTCACAGTTGTTAATTTTTCGCTTCATAAATTATGGGATTCATCATGCCATCTTGTGCTGAGCGGGGCGCTGCCAACGGTTTGACTCACCCATGCGGCGGTGCCGGGGCGGCGGCTGGCAGCGGCCGGACCCTGTGTACCGGGGATGCAGGGCAAAGCGTTAGCGCCCTGAACGCTACCCACCGTCTGGGGGGCAAAACGTGATGCTGTGAGTAGGGAGGACGTCGCCATCGTTTTAAACCACGGCGTTAATTTCGGCGTATGCCCCAGCGCATTCAACGAATTCACTACTGGCCGGGAAACTATCCAAAGTGATAATTCACCCGGGCTGCGCTAATTCTTAAACAACAACTATGGAGATCGGATAACCCTAATAGTGTAAAGCCTCTGTTGACGTACAAAATAAAAATTAAATTGTTCTTATGATAGCGACATATTCTGATTGCCCAGAATGGGATTGTTATTATCTGAATAAAATTAACCTATATTGAGATAATTATGACAATGATAAAAAAACTTCCATTACCCATGGCGGTTATCGCCGCGCTTTTCCCATTTACCTCTGCAGTCGCCCAAGAGTTCACTCAAGAACAGATAGACGCCATTGTGGCGAAAGCCGTCGATAAAGCCCTGGCCGAACGCCAGGCGAAAATCGACGCCGCGGCTGATAAAAA